>TARA_B110000902_G_scaffold23027_1_pt1 | contig 41028 bp, 26 predicted proteins | sample TARA_B110000902 | Tara Oceans TARA_B110000902 (sample SAMEA4398009) | marine metagenome | biome: Polar Biome; feature: [SRF] surface water layer (ENVO:00010504); material: water (ENVO:00002006), including particulate matter (ENVO:01000060) such as... | depth 5 m | reverse complement strand
TTTTTTTTAAAGATAATATTATCCAAACATTTATTGCTTTTACATTCAGTTTTTAGAAAGCATAGGGTTGAATAAAGTGATCAAGCCTAAATGTGTGAATTAATAATCGGATTATTTAATTAATGTTTGATGAGGTTTATTTGTAATTGTCGGGATTATGTCGGAATTAAAAAAGGCTAAACAACTGCTTAATAGTTATTTAGCCTTAATAAAAGTGAGCCCGTCAGGATTCGAACCTGAGACCGCCTCCTTAGAAGGGAGGTGCTCTATCCAGCTGAGCTACGAGCCCGTAGCCAATCATTTTTAAAAAATGAATAAAAAAAGGGGATGATTTCTCATCCCCTGGTCGGGGTGGCAGGATTCGAACCTGCGACCTCCTCGTCCCAAACGAGGCGCGATAACCGGGCTACGCTACACCCCGAGGTGTAATATTGGGATTTCAACTTAATTAGAAGGTCGTTTCCTTCCAAAAGCGAGTGCAAAAGTAACGATTTGTTTTAAATCTGCAATATTAAATCAATTCTCTTTTGGCATTGTTTTCACTTGCGTGAAAATCAGTAACTAAGAGACTTTGAGTAGAGACAGAAGAGAAAACAATAGTTTTCGAGATGCAAGCGTTAGCGCTGTATCCGAACCCTAAAGTTTAACACTTTTGAATTCCATTTTGCGGAGAGACAGGGATTCGAACCCTGGGTACCCTTTTGAGGTACGCTTATTTAGCAAACAAGTCCTTTCGGCCACTCAGGCATCTCTCCGGACATTCAAACATATTCAAGAACGGATGCCAAAATTAGCAAAAGTTATTTACCTAAAATCATTTTTCCGCAAAAAAATAAAGTCTTTTTTTCTTAGACTAAAGCCCAGCTCAACCATTCTGAAATTTCAAGAATGAAAAGTAGAATCCAAAGCAAATGAAACGGTTGATAAGTGGGTCGTATTAAGACAGATAGAGCGATCAGCCCAAAACCTGCAAGTTCAAACGAGATATCAATCACACTTGATGCAGTGTAGTCGTAGAGAAAACCGAAAGCATATAAAAGTATTCCCGCAGTTGTAATTATCGACGTAAAATGACTTTTTTGACGGTTTAGAAGGTAAACAGCACTTGCAACCAAGCCTACCGCATTGAAGAATTGGAACCAAACCATTACAGGAATCTTAGCAAAACCTTGAAGCGAATCGAGAGATAGAACAATTTCCCAAAAGAAAGGTTGTGATAGAACTCCCGTTAATGCTGTAAATAAAAAAAGGAAAATTGGAAACCCTCTTTTATAATGCCACCATGTAAATTGGAAAACGACAATAAAAAAGATGAAAGGATTTAATGGAAATGGAAAAATCAAGGATCCATTCGTGAAATAGCCAATTAAAGCGAATAAGAATAAAGTAAGCCCTGTAAGAAAGAGCAAGCGGCTTTCTCGTGTCATAGTTTTTTGCTCAACGCTTCCTCAACGTATTTAAAAGTGGATAAAACTTCTGGTTTGCCATTGACTACAGCCACGTCATGCTCATAATGTGCGCTCACCAATCCGTCTGCAGTTACGATTGTCCATTGATCATCCATTTGAACAACACGTTCTGTACCAAGATTAATCATCGGCTCAATTGCAATTGTTAATCCATTTTGAATTTTCTTTCCGCGCCCTCGACTTCCGTAATTTGGAACTTGTGGCTCTTCGTGCATTGTTGTGCCCAATCCATGTCCTACTAGATCTCTGACAACACCATATCCATGCTTTTCGGCATGTTGCTGAATTGCATATCCAATATCACCAATTCGATTGCCAACTTTCGTTTCAGCGATACCAAGGTCGAGACATTCGCGCGTAACCCTGAGCAAATCTTTGATTTCTTGAGCAACTTCGCCAACTTCAAATGTATACGCATGGTCGCCGTAATATCCTTTATAAATAGAACCACAATCAACGGAAATGATATCTCCACTTTCCAAAGGGCGATCATCGGGAATTCCATGAACAACTTGCGCATTCACCGAAATACAAAGCGTATTTGGAAAATCATAAAGACCTAAAAAACCTGGGATGGCATCTTGAGAGCGAATATAATCTTCTGCTATCTTATCCAATGCAAGAGGAGTAACGCCAACTTCAATGTGCTCAGCGATAAGGCCTAATGTTCGGCTTACAATTTGCGCAGCTTCACGCATGATCTCAATTTCTTCTGGTGTTTTGTATACAATCATCGTCTGGTTTAAAAAATCCATGGGGACAAAGATAGTACATTCTTCGAAATTATAAGAGGTATAAATTAACAACAAGTTCAATCGTTTCTGCAAAGTATAAAATGGCGAATTTTATAATAAAGTATTGTATGTCATTGTTTTAGTCTGGATGGATTTTTGATAATAAAAAGGAAGAATTCATTTCCTTAAATTTTGCACATTGTGTTAGTTATGATATTCTGTTGTAAAGAATTATTGGGATTAAATGTAAGAATTAATACCTGGTAAAATATAGGTTTTTGAAGAGCGATAAACATAAAAGGATAAAATTTCATTTCATTGATATCAATCAATATTGATTTAACACTACCTTTATCCCGTGCGTATAAAAACCCTCTTAATAACTCCTCCATTTACGCAGTTGAACACGCCTTATCCAGCGACGTCCTATCTTTCAGGATTCCTTAAGGCGAATGATGCTCCAACGGTACAATGTGATTTGAGTATAGAATTGTTTAGTCGAATCTTTACAAGGAATGTAATCTTGGAAATTTTTGCAGAAGCCGAAGCTCAATCGAATTTCAAATTCAAGAAAGTTTGGAAACAAAGGCAAGAGTATATCAACAAGGTGGATATGGTAATTGCGTACCTCCGTGAGCAGGAAGAAAGTACTGCGAAGCACTTTGTGTCAGGCTCGTTTTTACCTGTTGCACACCGCTCAGAAAAGATAGCCGAATCGTATAAAAGTCTTGACCTCATTGATAAAGCCAAGCACCTCGGCACTTTGTTTATTGAGGAACTGGGTGATTTTATAATGGCCAACGTCGATGAGTTTTTCTCTTTCACGAGATACGCCGAACAAATTGCACGATCGGCGAGTAGCTTTGATCAGTTGGATGAGTTTTTGAATTATGAACCTACTTTAATCGAAGAGCAACTTCTAATTCTCTTGGAGGAAAAGCTAATTGAGCAAAAGCCAGATCTAGTCGGTTTTTCGGTTCCTTTCCCGGGGAATTTGTTCTCTGCATTGCGATGTGCTCAATTCATAAAACACTATGACCCAAAGATTAAAATTGCTTTTGGTGGTGGTTATTGCAATACGGAATTGCGAAAATTAAGAGATCCTAGGATATTTAACTATTTGGATTTCATTTCCCTCGACGACGGCGAAGGCCCTTTGCTTCGAATCATCCAATACCTGTCCAAGGAGATTGGGATTGATTCTTTGGAGCGCACTTATATCTTGAAGGACGGAAAGGTTCATTACCAGGATAAAATACCAAACACCATTTTTCACCATCGGAATTTGCCAGCTCCAACGTATGAAGGTTTGCAATTGGAATCGTATCTATCGTTTTTAGATGTTATCAATCCAATGCACCGTTTGTGGACAGATGGCCGTTGGAACAAGTTGACTGTTTCGCATGGTTGCTATTGGAAACAATGTTCTTTTTGTGATGTTACTCTTGATTATATCGGGAATTACCAAATGACAACTGCGGTAGACTTGGTCAATAAAATAGAGCTGTTAATCGAAGAAACAGGAAGTACAAGCTTCCATTTTGTTGATGAAGCTGCTCCGCCCAAGGCATTGAAAGCGATTGCTCAAGAACTCCTCGATCGAAAGTTAGAGATCAAATGGTGGACGAACATCCGCTTTGAAAAGACATTCACGCCTGAACTCTGCGAGTTGCTGGCCAAGTCAGGTTGCATTGCAGTTACTGGAGGGTTGGAAGTCGCTTCAGATCGCTTACTTGCAAAAATGAAAAAGGGTGTTGACATTGCTCAAGTTGCCCGGGTTACGCATGCGTTCTCACAAAACGGCATTATGACACACGCGTATTTGATGTATGGTTTCCCAACCCAAACGTCTCAAGAAACGATAGATTCCTTGGAAGTTGTTCGGCAACTTTTCGAAAATAAATGCATTCAATCTGCTTTTTGGCATTTATTCACGGCAACCACTCACAGTCCAATTGGAAAAGATCCCGAGAGTTTTGGAATCGAAATTACGGGGCCTGAATTTCATGGATTCGCAGAAAACGACCTAATCCACATTGATCCTACTGGTGCAAGCCATGATGATTTCACGACTGGCTTAAACACGGCGTTGGATAGCTACCTGAACAATATCAACTTCGATACTCCAATTCAAGATTGGTTTGATTTTTATGTAGAAAAAACGACTGTTGATCCTAAGTTGATTTATAATGAAATTTTAGAGCGTTCGTAAACTTACCTTTAGATCGCTGCGCTTTTAGATATTTTTTGGATTCGCTTCGTAGCTGCCTCCGGTGGTGTCAAATTTAATTGCTACTTCCATTAACACTTGTCTTCAAAAGCAGTGCTTTTTCTTCAGTAGTTAAAAACAAAAAACAGCACAAAAAAAACGCCCTTAGAATAAATCCAAGAGCGTTTCAATATATTAACGACTTTAATCTTAAGCCAATACTTCTTTTACTTTATCAGCAGCTTCTTGAAGCAATACGACCGATTGAACATCCAAACCTGAATCATCAATCAATTTCTTCGCCTCTACAGCATTTGTTCCTTGAAGTCTTACGATCAATGGAACTGGGAATTGTCCGAAGTTCTTGTAAGCATCAACAACTCCTTGAGCAACACGGTCACATCTTACGATACCACCAAAAATATTAATCAAAATTGCTTTTACATTTGGATCTTTAAGAATGATAGCGAATGCTTTCTCAACACGCTCAGCATCTGCAGTTCCACCCACGTCAAGGAAGTTTGCAGGATTACCTCCTGACAACTTAATAATATCCATTGTCGCCATTGCAAGTCCAGCTCCGTTCACCATACACCCTACGTTTCCATCAAGTTTAACGAAGTTTAATCCCGCTTCATCAGCTTCAACTTCTGTTGGATCTTCTTCCGTCTTATCACGCATTGCTGCATAATCAGGATGTCTAAACAATCCACTTCCGTCTAAAGTTACCTTGGCATCAACAGCGATAATTTTATCATCTGAAGTTTTCAATACGGGGTTGATTTCGAACATTGCAGCATCGCATCCTTCATAAGCAGAGTAAAGCGACTTGATGAATTTTGTCATTCCTTTGAATCCAGCTCCCGACAATCCTAAGTTAAAAGCAATCTTTCTCAATTGGAATCCTTGAAGACCAACTCGAGGATCAACTTCTTCTTTGTGGATTAAATGTGGAGTTTCTTCAGCAACAGTTTCAATATCCATTCCACCTTCAGTAGAATAAATAATAACATTACGACCTCTTTCTCTATCCAGAAGAACAGACATGTAGTACTCTTCAGGTTCGCTTGCGCCGGGGTAGTAAACGTCTTCACAAATTAAGACTTTACCGACAAGTTTACCAACACCGTTCGTTTGAGCTGTCTCTAGGTGACCTCCCAAGATACCTTTAACCGTATCTTCAACTTTGTCAATTCCTTTTGCAAGAACAACACCGTGAGATCCTGTCTCTTCAACAGTTCCTTTACCACGACCACCTGCATGAATTTGAGCCTTAACGACATACCATTCAGTTCCAGTTTCAGCCGAAAGCTCTTTTGCCGCAGCAACAGCGTCCTCAATTTTGTCTACTACTTTCCCTCGTTGGATAGCAACACCAAAGCTGTTTAATATCGATTTTCCTTGATACTCGTGTAAGTTCATTCTATCTGATTTTGAGTCGTAAAATTAACAGAATTCTGAAAATATTTTGGCTGTATCCAGCCTTATTTAAGAAAAGTTTTCCACGTTAAGAGTTTGGCGGGACGCAACTCCAAAAATGTCTGCTTCGCATTTATCGGGAAGACATTAAATTGTTAACTACAGAAAATAAAGAGTAGTAATTTGGTTTACAGTTGATTGTATTTAGTTATTGTATGAAGTCTATAATAGATTTTATTTACGAGCGTGCTATCTTCCAGCTGCTTGTAATCTCTCTTGAAGCAAATTCTTTGCAATCTCTTTCTTTCATAGAATCCCAAATTTGATTCATTCCATGCATAAGAGCTTCTTCCTCTTCTCTCATCGCTTCGTACATTGCTCTTGGGTCTTGGAAGTAGTGACGTACAAAATTGGTATCGAAATCACCGCTAACGAAAGCGTCATGTTTCAATACGTATTTACCGAAATCCAATGTTGTTTTTAAACCTGAAATTTGATACTCATCAATGGCCTTCAACGTTCTTTTGATCGCGGTATTCCTGTCCTTTCCCCAAACAACAAGTTTTGCAATCATTGGGTCGTAATAGATTGGAATGTCCATACCCTCTACAAATCCGTCGTCAACACGAACACTTTCTCCTGACGGAACTCTATAGCGTTCAAGGTTACCAATGTCAGGGGTAAATCCGTTTAAAGTATCTTCCGCGTATACACGAACTTCAATTGCGTGTCCATTGATTTTCAATTCGTCTTGTTTTTTCGGAAGGTCTTCTCCACGAGCAACACGAATTTGCCATTCAACCAAATCAAGTCCTGTAATTTCTTCAGTAACAGGATGCTCAACTTGCAATCTTGTATTCATTTCAAGGAAGTAGAATTTCATGTCTCCATCTACCAAAAACTCTACTGTTCCTGCACCTTCGTAATTGCACGCTTTACAAACATTGATTGCAGCTTCACCCATTTCTTTTCTCAACGCTGGAGTCAAGAGGGCAGAAGGAGCTTCTTCAATAACTTTTTGATGGCGCCGTTGAATTGAGCATTCTCTTTCGAACAAATAAACTGCGTTCCCAGCTTTGTCTGCGAAAACTTGAATTTCTATATGGCGTGGTTTTGTAACGAACTTCTCGATGAAACAGGCATCATTTCCAAACGAGGAGCGGGCTTCATTTTGAGCCAGCTTCATTTGTTCTGCTAACATTTTCGGATCTTCTACCAATCGCATTCCTTTTCCGCCACCACCAGCGGTGGCTTTAATCAATACGGGGTATCCGATTTTATTCGCAACTTCTGTCGCTTCTTCTAAATTGTCAATTGCTTTGTCGATTCCCGGAACCAAGGGAACACCGAAATCTTTAACCGCTTGTTTAGCAGATAATTTATCTCCCATTACTTCCATCGCTAATGGAGATGGGCCGATGAATGTCATTCCAGCATCTGTTACTTTTTTTGCAAACTCTGAATTCTCTGAAAGAAAACCATAACCGGGATGAATTCCATCAACGTTCAGTTCTTTGCAAAAGTTCAGGATCACATCTTGTTTCAAATAGCTTTCAGAAGAGGGACTTTCTCCAACATAAACAGCTTCGTCTGATTCAAGCACATGCGGAGCGTTTCTGTCGGCGTCAGAGTAGATAGCGACACTCGCGATATTCATCTTTTTTAGCGTACGGATAATTCGTCTTGCTATTTCTCCTCGGTTTGCAATTAAGACCTTTTTCATAGACTTCAATTAATTGAAAAATTCAATGTGTTATTTACCTTGCGAAGTTATCAATTTTATTGAATTGCAAAGAGCTGATTAGACGTCCTCTTCAATAGGGGTGGGCTCAGTCTCTTCTTTTGTTCCAACTTTCTCTGGAATAGGACGTTGTTGTTTTCTTCGGTCCAAATACTTTTTCTTACTCTTCTTTCTGAAAAGATCGAAGACGTACTGAATCATTTTGAAATCCTCAAAAGAGTTGAAGTCTTCTCGGTAATTTAGCCCTGCACCTTGTGTAAAATTACCAAGATCTCCCTCGGTAATAATGGTCTTATCTGTGGATTCGTTAAAGATATTGACTCTAAAAGTTCCGCTTTCATTCAGAAGGTATTCTAATCTCACATCTCCAATAAGTTCTTGACTGATTTGCTCACCATTGTCGTCAACAACTCCCGTATTATCCCCATAATTTTCAACTCCGAAGCTTCCAGAAAGAATCAGTCTGTCGTCCAAAAATCCTTTTGAAACACCGAATTCGAATTTGTTGTCTCCTGTAATTTGATCCTGATCAAAATCCAAGTTGAGGTTGTACTCACTGGAAACAGAAGCAAGTAAAATATTAATTTGATTTGCAATTAAATCAAGGGCTGCACTTCCGTTCCCACTCGAATTACCGTCATCAATGGGTTGGAAGCGACGGGTAAGCATTAAGAAGAAGAACTGTCTGTTCAACTCATCCGGATCGCTTGTGATTCTATTGATAAGTGTTCGGCCAATTTCGTCCGCGTCGGGTGCTTTAATGTCAAATCCAATTGAAGGGTTCGACATGGTGCCTGACAAATCAAGATACGAGAGAATCCGCTGATGGGCCCCTTTCCCCGCGGCAATATCACCATTGCTTATTTGCGATAGGTTCGCGTTAAGGGTGTAGTAGGTTCTAAGGTTCAATGCGGCGTTGTAAGGGTTTCCAGCCCAACTTATGCTTCCTCCAGGTTCAATGATGAATTTTTGTTTAAGAGCAATCCTACTTGCACTGATTGGTTCTATCGCGAAGTTGTATTCTCCATTACTCACGGTGTAAACGCCTTCCATTTTCACATCCCCAACATCATCCAGTTTAATAGAAATATCACCTGTTCCTTTTGCATTGATAACGTCGCCCAATTCTTCATTAAAAATAATGTTGATGTCTGCATCTTCGGTAACATCAAAGTTGAGGTCAATATTAACGCCAGATAAATCAAATTTAGGAATGGTTACATTAGAGTCTATTTGAGAGCGTTTGTCAATGAAGGTTATAAATGTCTCTTCTTCAATTTCTCCTACACCGTACATTGGTATATTGACGTTCGTTCCTTTTGCTGTCTTGAAGTCAACCGTAATTTCAAGGTTGTCTGTATATCCAAAAATATTGGCGATTCCAGTCACGTATCCTTTTCCGTAATACAAGCCGTCTTGACTGTAAGGCAAATCCATGACCAGGAATTTGTTCGATTCACCCAGTGCTGCAGAACCGTCAGCGGTTTTTTCCGATTCAAGATCGAATTGTAAGTCAAAGTTGAAATCTTTAAAGTTTTCGTGGAACATGGCTCCAATTAAATTTCCTGAATTTCCATCTTCATCGAAAACTGGAATGCCGTTCATATAAAATCCATATTCATCAATCTGAATTGGGCCTTCAATGCCTAGGTGAACACCGAGAATGTCTAAAAAGGCACTACCACCTAAGAGTTTGATGTCTCCATCGAGAAGTGGTTCTTCAGGAGTTCCCGTTAATTTAATTTTCCCATCCAATAAACCTCTGATTTCAGAAACGACATCTGGATCTAAAAAGGCGTTTGTGAATTGTATATCGGTGAAATCAAAATTTAGATCGAAATCCAGATTCTTTACCTTTTTATACAGGAAGTAATTTCCAACAAAGCCAAATCGCTTTTCACCCAAGTATTTTAGATCGCCAGAAGCCTTAACGCTCTGCTTTTTCTTGTCCCAATTCGCCTTGATGTTGATATCGCCTATGAGCCAATCTTTAACGTTAAAGTTCAATAGGTTTCCACTTGATTTAAAATCCAGATTATGGAATGGGTTGGTAATATACCCATTGCTATTAATCACACCGGTCATTGGGTAATCTGAGGTTATAAAACTTGATATTTCACTAAGATCTAAGTCCTTTATTGAGAAGTTCAATTGATCGCGGTCTTGATCCGTTATTATTCCGTTGATTGCAATGTTTTGTTCGTTTCGACTCAATTCGAAATCATTTACCTTTATTGTGTCGCCATGAATTCGAATCGAAGATTCATGTGCAATGTCCCACTTTAAATCCTGTATGAAGAAGTGAGATGGGTAGACGATCATTCTATAGTTTCCCGAATCATAAATGTCCGTTTCCCATTCGATTAGTGAATTGTCATTTAAGGAGGTGCTTAATTCCTGACCCCAGCTAAGGCGATGCTCCAACTGACTGTTTCCACCGGTCGTTTTAAATTCAATATTGTTGAATGTGATAGTGTCGTTTGATGCGTAAATAAAGTTTTCAATGCTATAGGTGGCTGCGATACTTGTTGAGTCCAAAATGTGATTTAGAACCAGTTTATTGAATCTTATATCGTCATATATTAAATAATCGGATTTTAGTTTTATTTGGAAATCCCAATTCTTCGAATTAAATTTTCCACTGATCTTCGTGTTGTCGGCGATCTCAATTACGGGATAGAAAATTGTCAAGAACTTATTGACTTCGCTTATTTTAACTTCAAATTCGAAGTCGTCATACTCTTTATCCGTATGTCTGGTTGACCTTGCCAATTCTTCTTTGTAAAGCGCTGGAAAGATTCTACTCATCTGATAATTTAAATCAACAGTTAGGTGGCGAAGATCAAACTTACCCACAATGAATGCGTCCCCAATTGAGCTAGCAATCATAAAAGTGTCCCTTTCTTTGGATCTGGTCATCGTTAAATCCAATTCCTCAAATTCAATGTTCTCTTCTTTTTTGGAAAGTGACGTGGCATTCTCATCTAAATTGTCGACTTCAGACAAGTAGTTAAAATGTTCCAGTCGAACCGATCCAACGTAGGTGTCAAGTTCTTTTCCTCGAATGTCAACAATACATTTCGTTTGGAGCTCAGAATTTCTTGTTGTCAAATTTAAATTGTCCAACATCGCCCTATTAGCATCAATTGTGAAATGCATATGCTGGTCGCCCTTGAAGTCAATGAAACCATCGTAAGTGAGATCCAAGAATTTGTCCTTGACTGAAATTTTACCAGTAAACACTTGATTTACGTAGGATCCTTGATTGATTTTAATATTCGAATACGGATAGCCCAAATAATCGAAGCGATCAACGTCGCCTAGGATTTCTCTAAAAATAATTCTGGAAGGGGAATAGGCCTCTCCCGTCAAGAAGAAAGTGCCATCAACGATTCCGACATTGTTATCGCCCAGGTATTTCCCAAGATTAAAATTGTTCACTTTTACATCGTAGTCACTCGATTCTGATCGCTTGAATTCATACGAGCCATCCTTCTTATTGGCAATGAAACGAACTCCATGGTCAAGTTCGGCGCCGCCCAAAGCAGTTTCTATTGATTTAGATTGCAGTACAAATTCTGTGTATTGGCCATCCAGTCTTATCTCACGTGCTCGAAAGAACTTTAAACGTTTCACTTGAGGCGATACTCTAATATACCGAGTTGAAGAAGATACAGGAAGTTTCAAAAGGGATAATTCTTCAAGGTCGACATAAGCGTAATCCAATTTCTCAGAGAACAGGCCCTTGTCAAATTCACGGTAATCATCAAGCCGGATTGTTCCCTTAATCCGAGACTGCTTTCTGTATTGCAAGTCAAGATTCCTTAATTCTAAATTGACTACTTTTTTGTGGATTTCTGTTTTCAACTTCACTTGATCGTCCATTCCTTCCAAGACATAGGCGAAATAGGCAACATCTTTCAGTGACACATCACTCTTCGTTATTTTTCCGTCAAACGAAACACTGTCGACAAAATACTTGAAGCAATTGTAGCTTTTAGAATACATGTTCAGTTTCGATGATTTTACATAAGAATCATCCGTTTTGATTTCCAAATTTGCGAGAAGAACACCACGAGGAGAGATTTTGGCCTTTGTACTTAAGTTGTTAAGCTTAAAGCCGCTTTTCTCTTTCATGCTAATCTCATCAACGTTCGCATAGATTACATCCTTTTTAATCATAAGGTTGCTCAATTTTCCATTGATGTTAGAAGCATCGAGGTGGAAGTAATCCATTCCTGAATTTCTTGCTTCTTTTCGATGATCATCGTATCGAAATCGTGTATTTGTGAAAACAGCCTCGTTAATGGCGAATTTAATTTTGTTTTTTTTCTTTGTGTCCTTCGCGAAATATTCTTTTATAAATGAGTGATTAAAGACATTCGCTTTGCTTCTTTGGATGTGAATAAAGGCGTTGTCAACATCTACAGAAGCAATTGTAAATTTCTTTTTTCTAATATTGATATCGTCAAGATTTACAATAATACGTTCTGTATAAAACAGTGTGTCTCCCGATTGATCTCGGATCAACACACCATCTAAAGCCACACGGTCTAAAAAGACAATGGCAACTTTGTCAATCTTCACTTCTGCGTTCAGTTCTTTTGAAAGATAATCCGTCGCTTTTTTAGCGAAGTACGTTTGAACAGGTGAAGAGCGGATTATAAAGGCCAAAACTATTATCAATATTAGAGACCACTCGATCAAAGATCCGAGCGCGCGTCCTAATATTTTAATTAATTTTGTCATCCTTACGCAAATTTAAACATTGTGAGTCAAAAAGAGCCCATTATACTCGCTATTGAATCGTCTTGTGACGATACTTCTGCCGCTATCCTCAAAAATGAATCCATTTTATCCAATTTAATTGCTGGGCAAGATATCCATCGATTTTACGGAGGAGTCGTTCCAGAGTTAGCATCTAGAGCTCATTTACAGAATATTTTACCAGTAGTTGATGCTGCGATTGAAAAGGCAGGTGTTCAATTGTCTGATATTGATGCGGTTGCATTTACGAAAGGTCCCGGTCTTTTAGGGTCGCTTGTTGTGGGCACTTCCTTTGCAAAGTCCTTGTCTTTAGCGTTAAACATTCCACTCATTGATGTCAATCACATGCATGGTCATGTTTTGGCTCATTTCATTGATGATGAAGAAGAAATGAAAGTTTCTGATTGGGTATTAACGGATGGTCCTATTAAAAAGAAGAAGCCAAAGTTCCCATTTATTTGCTTGACGGTTTCTGGTGGGCATACACAAGTGGTTTTAGTTAAGAGTCATTTGGATATGGAGATTGTTGGGGCAACAAAAGACGACGCTGCTGGTGAAGCTTTCGATAAAGCAGCTAAAATGCTTGGCTTTGAATATCCCGGTGGACCATTAGTTGACAAACATGCTAAAGATGGAGATCCTTTGAAATTCAAGTTCACAAGACCAAAGGTCGGTGGGTATGATTTCAGTTTTAGCGGTTTAAAAACAGGAATCCTATACTTCTTACAAAAGGAAGTTAAGACCAACCCAAATTTTATTGAAGAGAATTTGAATGATTTGTGTGCTTCGATTCAATTTACGATCGTAGACATATTAATCCGTCAGTTAAAAACAGTTACTAAGGATTTGGGAATTAAAGAAGTGGCTATCGCTGGCGGTGTTTCGGCGAACAGCGGTCTTCGAAAAGCGTTGCAAGAAACAGGAGCGAATAAGGGGTGGAATGTTTACATCCCTCGATTTGAATATTGTACGGATAATGCAGCAATGATTGCCATCACAGGGAAGTTTATGTATGAGCAAGGCTTGTTCGCAGACCAAACCGTTACCGCTGCGGCTAGAGTGCCATTTGCTCGATAGAATTAGCCAAATATTCAATACCCTCTTTATTTTGGTGAAACTGCTTGCTAAACAAGTTTAGTATCTATATCTTGGAATTGACCAAACTCAAAGTTATGCAAGCGACTTTAAAACCAACGGAGATTAATAAGGAAATTATTTCGACTCTTCCTTTTCACATGCACAAAACAATTCAACAACATCCAAGGCTAATGGAGCAGATAAAGCATGCGACTCGATTAGGGAATGGATATAGAGGTAAAGTAACTATTTACTTTGAAGATGATGAAGGGCTAAAATGCGTCAACACAACAATTTGGTCCTATGGAGCTAAATTCATTTGTTTAAAAGGCGGTGTTTGGTTATCCATAAATAGAATTGTAGAAATCAAATAGTTTCTCGGATTTATTCCAGTTAAATGAAAGATTATTTTCAAAATAGCGTTTTGGGAATACAAGGTTATTTTATTTAACTTCTCTGATATTCAATTCCTAATTCGTAGATTTGGTTCTCTATGAAAGGAATCGTATTAATCATTTCTGTTTTTCTGTCTGCTGTGTCTTTTGGGCAAGATAAAATCACATGGATTTTTTCTTTTGACCAAGAATTGAGCGCGATAAGTATTGACGCTGATATCGAGGAGGGATGGCATTTGTACAGTCAATTCCTCGACAATGAATTCGGACCGATTCCAACCAGGTTTGAGTATGTAAGGAATGAAAGTTATAAGCTTGTCGGAGGTACTCTCGAACCGCAATCAATCAAAGAATATGATGAAAACTTTGAAGGAGACATGAGTTTCTTCAAGGATAAAGTTAGTTTCGTTCAGAAAGTAGAAAACACGAACGCAACCTCAATTGAGGGAGTTGTGACATATATGGTTTGTAACGACGAAATGTGTATGCCGCCCGTTGATTTAGAATTTTCAATAACAATTAAAGAGTAATATGAGAAAATACGTTTGGCTTTTTAGTCTAATGATGTTCGCGAATTTAGTTTCAAATGAAAGCTATGCGCAGCCAGCGGGAAACTGGGGAGAGAAAGTTGAATGGTCATATAAGGTTGTAAAGATCGATGAAAGTCATGCCGATATTGTTTTAATAGCAAAATTGCTTGAGCATTGGCACGTTTACTCAATGGTTCATGATCCAATGACAGCAGATGGAACAGGGTATCCAACGAAAATCACCTTCACTAAAAGTAAGAACTACAGATTAGTAGGGAAAGCAAAAGACGGAAAGAAAGCGCACGTTCATGAAGACGTTTTAGGAACATCCTTAATTTTTGAAGGCAATGCTACCTTTAAACAAAGGATTGAAATCTTAACTGAAGATGCTTTTGATGTTTCATTTGAATATGAATTTCAAGTTTGTGATGAGAATGGGTGTTTATTTCCACCAGCACAAGAAGGAACGGTGAAAGTAAAAGGATTTAAGCCTGCTTCAAATGATGATTTAGAAGGTAAGCTTACTATTAAAGGAGATGATGCAACAGATAAGGATGGAAATTCTTTTGTTAAGCACAATAACTCTTGGGTTCAAGTTCCAGAAGGGAACAGCATTAAATTTTACAAAGAGTACTTAAAACTTGGTGGCAGCTATGAATAGTAAATTAATCGTATCATTAATATTTTCAATGTTCTTCCTTGCTGGAGGAGTAATCGCCGGTGAAGATAAAGACAATGGGGCTGTAACAGAACTATTGAACTTAGTTGAAACTAAAAAAGATTTTACAGATGCTCTTGGTCTGATTGAATCAGATTTTGAAGAGGCCAAATCAAGTGAGGAAGTAAAGACACAAATTGTTGCTTTATCAAAAAAACATAAAGTTGATTCGCCAGAGTGGTCAAAAGATGAGGAGGAAACAGTTGTTGTTAATGGTGGCTCAAATGACCATACAGTTGATAACAGCGGAGGTGGTCTCGAGAAAAGAAGTCTTTGGAGTATCTTCTTTGAAGGTTTTCTATGGGGATTCATTGCACTGCTTACACCTTGTGTTTTTCCAATGATTCCAATGACCGTTTCATTTTTTACAAAACAATCACAAACTAAAGCCAAAGGAATCTCAAACGCATTACTCTATGGTTTTTTTATTGTACTGATTTATGTGGCCTTAGGGTTATTGATTACAGTGGCGTCTGGAAGTTCTCTTACCGTTTATGATCTAGCTACCAACGTTTATATGAATATTGGATTCTTTGCAATTTTCATGATTTTCGCCTTCTCATTTTTAGGAGCGTTTGAAATTAGAATGCCTGCAAAATGGGTGAATGCTTCAGATAGTAAAGCGGATAAGGGAGGTATTGTAGGTATATTCTTCATGGCATTCACATTGGCTCTTGTATCTTTCTCTTGTACAGGTCCAATTATTGGATCGTCATTGGTACAGGCTATTAGTTCTGGAAACATGATGGGGCCTGCTGCAATAATGCTTGGTTTCTCTATAGCGCTGTCGCTGCCGTTTATGCTGTTTGCAATCTTCCCAGGGTGGATGAATTCTATGCCGCAGTCTGGTGGTTGGTTGAATTCAGTTAAAGTTGTGCTTGGACTTTTAGAAATTGCATTGGCAATGAAATTTTTCAGTATGGTGGATTTGGCCTACCACTGGGATATTCTTACAAGAGAAGTATTTGTTGCAATTTGGGTTGCTGTATTTGGTGTGATGACATTGTATCTCTTCGGGAAAATACAATTCTCACATGATTCACCAGTTCAAAAATTATCTGTGACTCGATTTATGTTTGGTTTTTCAGCGTTGGTATTTACCATTTATTTGATTCCGGGAATGTGGGGAGCCCCTTTGTCAGCAATTGATGGAATAGCACCCCCTAGAACACACTCTGAAGACGGGTTCGAATTTGTTCACGGTCCATTACCCGAGCCAACAGACGAACTCTTCCTTGAGTACAGATCTGAAATGCATAAAGTAGCTGATGGTTCAATTCTAGTATTCCATGATTTAGATATCGGAAGAGAATATGCACAAAAAGCGAATAAACCTATCCTAGTTGATTTTACAGGCCATTCATGTGCAAATTGTCGTAAAACTGAAAATACTGTTTGGGGTAATGAAGAGATTAAACCATTGTTGAAAGATCAGCTGGTAATTGTTTCTCTTTATTGTGATGATAAAGAATTATTGCCGAAATCGGAATGGGTTTATTCCGATATTACAAAAGGGAAAATTAAGACAATCGGTAATAAGTGGTCAGCGTATCAAATTGAAACTTATGGGCAGATTTCGCAACCTTTATATATAATTCAAGACCACGATGGAAAGGATTTAACCTCAGCAATTGGTTATACACCGAATATCGCTTCTTACAAGAAGTTCTTAAAAGGAGGGATTGATAATTTTTACAAACGTCACGCGGATGGTTTGAAAGTAAAAATAGAATAGAGCATTAATTCAAATCTAAATATTTAAATCCCTCTTTTCAACATTGAATTGAGGGATTTTTTTATTCCCAAAAATTTCGCTGATTAAAAGAATTAGTAGCTTTACTTTATGAACAACTTGCTCATAACTCCAATTGAATTTCTCAAAGGTGTAGGCCCTAAAAAAGCGGATCTCTTAAAGAAGGAGTTGCGCATTTTTACATTCAACGATTTACTCACTTATTTCCCGTTCCGCTACATCGATAGATCTCAATTTCATAAGGTTTCAGACTTAATCGGTTTGAACGGCCCTGCGCAATTGAAAGGCAAGATAGTTGGTATGATGGATGTCGGTTCTGGCAGGGGCAAGCGGCTTACGGCTCAATTTCAAGATGAATCGGGAATGATTAATCTTGTTTGGTTCAAAGGCGCAAGCTGGATTAAAAAGTCGATTAAGATCAACGAAGAGATTATCGTTTATGGACGTCCGAAACAATTTGGAGGAAAATGGAACATTCCCCATCCTGAGATGTCGTCTGTAAAAATGACGGGAGATAAATTTCAACCTGTTTATTCGAGTACAGAGTTGCTTTCTATAAATGGAATGGATACTAAAGGGATTGAGAAACTCACAGGTGTTCTACTGGATCAAATTCATGGTCAAATTGAGGAACTTCTTCCAGAAAGTGTTATTCAAGGGAATAGATTGATTGGCAGAGAGCAAGCCATTTTGAAAGTGCATCGACCAAAAACAGAACAGGATGCGCAAGAGGCCAGACTTCGATTAAAATTTGAGGAATTGTTTTTTTTGCAAATGGAACTCTTGGTTCGAAAGAAGATCACGATCCAAAAATCCAAAGGAGTAATAATGACTGAGGTTGGCGACGTTTTTAATGATTTCTACAAGAATCACATTCCGTTTGAATTGACGGGAGCGCAGAAAAAAGTGCTCAAAGAAATTCGCCATGATTTGAATACTGGACACCACATGAACAGATTGCTGCAAGGCGATGTTGGAAGTGGAAAGACACTTGTAGCGCTGCTCACAATGCTATTGGGGATAGGAAATGGATTTCAAGCAGCGTTAATGGCACCGACAGAAATTCTCGCGATTCAGCACAATGAATCCATCTCTGAGATGATGGAGAAATTGGATATCAAAGTTGCTTTGTTAACCGGCTCAACAAAAAAGAAAGATCGAATCGTATTGCATGAAAAACTGCAATCCGGTGAAATAGATATCTTAATTGGTACCCACGCGTTACTTGAGGATGTGGTTCAATTCAAGAATTTAGGAATTGTAGTAATTGATGAGCAACATCGATTTGGCGTTGCACAGCGGGCGAGAATGTGGAAGAAGAATGATTTACCACCGCATGTTTTAATCATGACTGCAACTCCGATTCCAAGAACATTGGCCATGACTTTTTATGGGGATTTAGATGTTTCCGTGATTGATGAATTGCCCCCTGGTCGTAAGCCAATCACAACGCTACATCGCTATGACAATTATCGATTGAGAGTCTTTGGGTTTATGAAAGAAGAAATTGCTAAAGGAAGACAGGTTTATATCGTTTATCCGCTAATAAATGAATCCAAGACTTTAGATTTCAATAATTTAATGGATGGATTCGAAGCAATTAAAAGAACGTTTCCAATGCCAGATTTCCATGTCAGTATTGTTCATGGACAGATGAAACCAGCGGACAAGGAATTTGAAATGAACCGCTTTATCAAAGGAGAAACGCAAATTATGGTAGCCACAACCGTTATTGAAGTTGGGGTGAATGTACCCAACGCTTCGGTGATGATTATTGAAAGTGCAGAACGCTTTGGTTTGTCCCAATTGCATCAGTTAAGAGGCCGAGTAGGGCGTGGTGCGGAGCAATCCTATTGCATCTTAATGACTGGAGATGAGATTTCGAAAGACAGTTTGAAGCGGATGAAAACGATGGTAAAAACCAATGATGGCTTTGAAATTGCTGAGGTTGATCTTCAATTAAGAGGTCCAGGTGATTTATTAGGTACACAGCAAAGTGGAATCCTTGATCTGAAAATCGCGAACCTTTCAACAGATAGTCAGATTGTTGGACTTGCGCGGGAAGTGGCAAAATCCATACTTATAAAAGACCCAGCGATTGAGATGAAAGAACACAAAGGGATTCGATCAAAATTGACGCAAATGTTGAAGTCGAGACCAAATTGGGGAAGGATAGCTTAGGTGGATTGGTCGCTGCGCTTTTGGAGGGTTGCACCTTTTGGATCACTTCGTTCTTGGATTGCCCTTTTGGCTTTTGGATTGGTTCTCATTTTATTGAAACTGTGAATAATCCAAAAGGCTCGGCCGCTCCAAAAAGGAACAAAGTGACTGACCATAAAGCATGGAGTGTGCTCAGAATTAATATCTTTAAAAAAAAACAACTATGCGATCTTTACTAATAGCGTGTCTAATTCTAATTTCATCCAACTCCTTTTCTCAACTGATTAGTGGTGGAGCGAAAAATGAAGGCCGAGTAGTTATTTCAGAAATGCCTTTTGTTTTGGCTGGAACTATTGATGGTTGGGCGAAGTATGAATTGGCGATTGACCGCAAAGGAAAGGTAACAAGCGCTCAGATTTTGGAAACTAACTTGACTAGAACCTCAGCGAAATTACAAATTCGTAACTATGTTATGAAGATGAAGTTTACTGAAGGAACAGTTTATCCTCGCTTTCATCATGGAGTTGTAAAGATCACGCTTGTAAAATCAAACGACCTTCCCAAACAACCGGAAATCATTATTGATTAAGAAGGGTAAATGCGGTTCATTTTGTTTGCATGAATATCCATAATCATTTTTCTTTTCAATTTTAATGTTGGTGTTAATTCTAAGCCTTCAACTGAAAGTTCGTTTTCTAGAAGCTCAACACATTTGATTTACTCCCAATGACCGTATTGTTCGTTAAATACATTCACCTCTTGATTAGTTCTTACTTTAACTTGTTCGTTTGGAATAATAGACGCATTCGATCCATCACCAAACAGATTTATCAATACGCAAAATAGTAAGGGTTTATTTTAATAATCGTCTCAGGATCTTACCTACGTTGGATTTTGGCAATTCATCTCTAAAATGAATAACTTTTGGAACCTTGTAATTGGTTAATTTTTCTCTACAAGTTTCGATCACTTCCTCTTTGGTCAGCGAGTCATCTTTCTTAACGACAAAGGCCTGGACATATTCTGTTCCATCCTCATTTTTACCTCCACAAACACCGACTTCTAGTACTTTTAGGTTTTCAGTGATAGCTTTTTCAACTTCACTTGGATATACGTTAAATCCGGAAACTAAAACCATTTCTTTTTTACGGTCAACTATTTTGAAAAAACCTTCTTCATCCATAACCCCAACATCGCCGGTAAGAAAATATTCCCCATGCATGCAGTTGGCTGTTTCTTCAGGTAGGTTCCAATACCCTTGCATTACTTGTGGTCCTTTTATTCCAATTTCTCCTTTTTCACCTTGTGGGACTTCGACTTTATTATCATCAAATATTTTAACGTCAGTATTCGGAAGTGGTAACCCGATGGTTCCAATTTTATGATTTCCGCCCACAGGGTTTATTGTTGCAGCCGGGCTTGTTTCTGAGAGCCCGTAAGCTTCGAGCATCGGGCTGTTTGTGACTTTTTGCCATTCAGCGGCAACAACATCTTGAACTGCCATGCCACCACCTAAGGCCATTTTGAGCTCACTAAAATCAAGACTGCGGAAAGCATCCTGGTTGAGGAGCCCATTGAATAGGGTATTCACTCCAGTTATGAACGTAAACGGATTCTTCTTGAGGTCTTTACAGAATCCTTTCATATCTCTAGGATTGGTGATTAAAATATTTTTCGCACCATATCTAAAAAAGACCACACAATTTGCTGTTAATGCAAAAATGTGATACATAGGAAGTGCAGTTATAATAGTCTCTTGACCATCTTCGAATTTATGTCCAATCCATGCCTCAACCTGCTGAACATTAGCACAAATATTCCCATGAGAAAGTGTAGCACCTTTAGAAACCCCTGTTGTTCCTCCAGTATACTGAAGAAAGGCTTGGTCGTCTTTACCTAGGCTAACAGGTGTGCCTTTTTTACCTTTACTATCCTTGAAGATTTGTTTCAAAGGAGTGGTATCGTTTAGCGTAAATGCAGGCACCATTTTTTTAACATTACGAACAACAAAATTTGTTATTGCCCCTTTTAACCCACCTAGCATATCACCGATGGTTGTTGTAATTACTGTTTCTATTTCAGTATCACTCAAGATCTCCTGTAAATTATGAGCAAAGTTCTCTAATATTATTATGGCTTTAGCTCCAGAATCTTTATACTGATGACGCATTTCTTCAGCAGTATATAAGGGATTTGTATTAACAATAACCAATCCCGCCTTTAAACAGGCGAAAATAGTAATTGGGAATTGAAGTAGATTGGGCATTTGGAGCGCAATTCGGTCTCCTTTTTTAAGTTTTGTTTTGTTTTGAAGGTGCCAAACAAGGGCATCAACATGTGCAGATACGTCGTTGAAACTGATTTCTACGTCCATATTTTTATATGCTGTTTTATTCCCAAACTTTTGAACAGATTGATCGAAAATCTCAACAAGATTGTTGTATCTATTCAGCTCTATTGTTTGTGGAACTTCTGAAGGGTAGGATTTAAACCAAGGGTAATCACTCATAATTAATTTTATTTCATTGTTTACGGATTAACCGTTACTAAAAAAACATCTTCTGATTTGGGTATGTATTTAATTGGTGATATGGAATATTGAAAAGTCTTTTAGATTCAATCATGGTTTGATAATCATATGCTTTTACACTACAAAATTACATCAAGTCAATACAAATCAATTGCGCAATTCGCAAATAAATAAAGTCAGGTACGGTTCGAGTTATTTCGAAAAGTCTCTAAAGTTCAGCAGCTGCGTGTTTATCGATGAGTTACGAATATAATAAAAAAAAAACATCAAAACATATTGAAAAAATGTTCGATGATAAAGCCTATTTACTCGATGAATGAATCGCTTTGGTAAACGAGTTATTTAAAGTGTACCTGAACGGGGTGAATATCTGTTATTAGTGTAACAAAATGAGGTCTATAATTGTTTTAACTGAAGATCTAAATAGGTTTAATTGAAAAGAAAAGAATACAATATCGTCGTAAAAGAGCACTCTAACAATTTGTATGGGTATTCGATTAAGTTTCTGAGAGATTCAGAAGACGCGAAAGATATTGTTCAAGATGTTTTCGAAAAGTTGTGGTTGAATAGAACAAACGTTGAATTTCCTAAAGCGAAATCATGGATGTTTACAACAGCTCATAATGCGATGATTAACTTTTCAAACAAAAAAGGAAGAACTCAATTGACAGATGAGATTAGACAATTCGAAAAAGGTTCGGTTACTCCGAATTCATTTGAGTCAAATCAAGTTGTTGATAGAGCGGTAAGTATTCTTCCTCCGATTCAAAAAAGTATCATTCTATTAAGAGACCTTGAAGGGTATTCTTATAAAGAAATAGGTGATATGCTTCAATTATCGGATTCCCAAGTAAAGGTGTACCTGTTTAGAGCAAGAAAGAAAATTAAAAATCAGTTAAAAGGATTGATAGAACTAGTATGAGTAACCCATCATTTTCAAATATTGATTTATGGTTGTTTGAGCTCGCGGAAGGAAACCTTTCTCCAGCGCAAATTACACAACTAGAATCGTTTTTACTTCAGAACCCTGAGCTTGATGTAGATCGTGATTTATGGGATATGTCAAGTGTAAGCGCTATGCCCGTTGTATATCCAAATCAAAAAGGTCTCGGCAGAGGAAATTCTAAGAGACGTTTTGCGTTCATTGGTCTTTTGCCTTTATTATTCATCACTTCTTCAGTTGGTTTTATGGGATATTTTAGCTCTGATGAATCAGAAGTTGCGTCGAATAAAACTATTCAAACAGCAAGTATCGTTTTAAATCAAACAGAACATAATCAATTACTATTGAATGAAATAGACGATTTAAAGTCGACTATTGTTTCTTTAGAGAATAAAATAACGAGTTCTAAATCTTCAAGGATTTCTGAAGTTTTAAACGATCACTTTACAAACGGTTCTTCAACTTCCAATCGAATTGAAGAGCAACATGACAATAAAATAGTAGAATCAAACCCTAAAAATGGAGTTTTGACTCCAGAGCGTCAAGGAACGAACGCGAATCAAGGAATAGATAGTAATCAAAGGGGGCAAGGAGTTTCGGCAAACACTACTCCCAATTTGACTTTTGCGACGAACGTTCCCGCTTTGAATGTCTCTTCTATTGGTAATACGAGTGCTAATACTATTGTGATTGTAAATACAAACGCGAATAATTCGGTTGCACCAATTTTGGTTCCAAATGAACCACCAGCAGGTGTAAATGAACCATTGTTAGGGTTGAATGAGCTTAATGTACTTCCTGAGGCAAGAGGTTTATTGGCAAAGAAAACGGAAAAGCAATTGGAAACACGTGAGTTGGAACGTTTAGAATCTCCTTCAAATGAGATAGTTAACTCTTTAAACAATACGTCTAAAAGCGATTGGAAGAGTATAGGCGTTTCGGAATACAATAATTCGTTTAAAAATAGAATGGCTGGATTTGGACGAAACTTTCGGCGTATGATGGACAATCCAATTGCTCTGAAGAATTCAAGAGATCCTCACTTTCATGTTCCGGGTAAGTCATCTCAGGATTTAAACTTTGGTTCAGTTGGTACTTTAATTGCACTGCGCGTTCAAACATTGAGTCGGATGCAATGGTACGGTCAAGCAAACGAACAATTTTCGAATCAACTCTCAATCGATGGCTATTCTTATGCCTTGCGCGGAGGCCTTGGAATTCAATTGAATCATTCGATTTACAACCGTGGAGGACTTCAGGTAAGTGATGCAACATTTACGTATTCACCTAAAATATCTGTAAGTAGAAAAATTTCCGTCGAACCATCATTCAGGTTCAAAATGGGAGGTAAATTCCTAAACGATCAGAACATGGGTAATGCTTCTCAAGTTGAATTCGATAGAGGAAACGTACAGAGCTATTACAACGATACGACAGCGCCAGTTGGAAAAAACTTGTTGTACAAAGATTTGGGGATTGGTTTGAATGTGAATACCAAATGGTTCTTCATGAGTGCACAAGTAGACAATATTTTTAACCACCGTGATAATCTTTACTCAACTAATTTGGCCGATCCAAGAAGAGCTGGAACGCAATTTGTATCAACAATAGGAACAGATCTGGATTCGAGAGACGAAAGCATGACTTTCTCTCCATATATGGTCTACCAAAAGATCGAACAACTTTCTGAAGCGTGGTTAGGATTTAACTACCGCTTTGAATGGTTCACAGTTGGAGGAGCAATTTCTTCTAACCTTGAACCTGCAGCCTCAATTGGAGTGAAGTTTAAGCATTTTTCTATGCACGTGAACTCTGATTATACAAACAGTTTAATGACTAGTAAAAAAGTGTTTTCGCATCAAGTGACGCTAAGATTCCTAGGCAAACCAAACCGCTTTGGAAAACGATTACTAAATCTTTAATAACATGAGAAACATTTTAATTTTACTTTTTATTGGAGTCAGCTTCGGGTCATCTGCTCAAGATCCTCAGTTTACCCAATTTTATGCGAACCCGATTTATCTTAATCCTGCCTTTGCTGGGTCTAAGATTTGTCCGCGCTTTGCAATGAACTACCGAAACGAATGGCCAAGTCTTACAGGAAATTATGTTACCTACAGTATGTCTTACGATCAATACTTCAAGAACATCTCTGGAGGAATTGGAGTTATCGCGACACACGATCAACAAGGTCAAGGAACGATTTTTACTTCCTCGCTTGGATTGATTTATTCGTACCATCTGAAAGTCAATCGTAAATTTTCCATGATGTTTGGAGCTAAAGCGGCCATGACCAACAAATTTCTTGATTGGGATAAACTGACTTTTGGAGATATGATTGATCCACGAAGAGGTTTTATCTACCAAACAGGAGATGTTCAACGTGGAGGAAATCGATATTTCTTCGATGCATCCGCTGGATTTGTTGGGTACAATGAGCATTTTTTCTTTGGAGCAGCGGCACATCACTTGAACCGCCCGGATGAATCCATGATTATTGGATCGTCAAGATTGCCTATGCGTATTACAGGTCATATGGGAGCTAGTATACCTCTTGGTTCAAAATCGCAGTACAATAATATTACCACAATAATGCCTAACATTATTTACCAATATCAAAATGGTTTCCAAGAGCTTATGTTGGGTACGTATGTTAAATACGGAGCATTTACAGCAGGAGCATGGTACAGAAATAAAGATGCATTTATTCTTTCATTGGGCGTTGATACAGGGAAATTCAAAATAGGATACAGTTACGATGTGACTGTTTCTAAATTAAACAATGGTGTTTCTGGTGGATCTCATGAAATTTCACTTGGGCTTACTTTGGCTTGTAAAACAAAAGGAGTAACGTTCAAAACAATTTCCTGTCCATCTTTCTAAAGATTTTTTAACTCGATTTTCTTTTCTGGTTTGTAAAATCGAGCTTGCAGTAAAAAGGTTTATTCTACGGAATAGACCTTTTTCCCTTTAATATAAACCATGTAAGCGAAGTTCTGCGTGTAACTTCCATTTGCCACAACTGGATCTTCAAATATAGAAAGTGTGGCGTCTTTGCCTTCTTTGATCGTTCCCAGTGAGTTTTCTTGAAACGAAGCCTCTGCTGCCCAAATTGTCATTCCTTTTATACATTCCTCTAAAGTTATGCTCTCATTGACTAGAAATCCATTGCTTGGCTCGTTGTCCACATTCTTTCTGTTTACTGCCGAATGAATTGTTCTAAATGGATCGATGTATTCCACGGGAAAATCTGTTCCGATAGCTAGCCTGCCTGTGTTTGCCAAGATCGATTTGAATGCGTAAGCTCCTTCCATTCTTTCCGAACCAATTCTATCTTCCACCCATTGCTGATCACTTGTAGCGTGTGTTGGTTGTACACTGGCATAAGCTCCTGATTGAGCAAATAAAACGAAGTCCTTTGGATCGACAATTTGTGCGTGCTCAATACGCCACCTGTGATTTGGGTTGACTTCTATCGCTTCTTGATAAATTCCGAGCATTAATTTGTTTGTCGAGTCGCCAATCGCATGCGTATTCATTTGATAACCCGTCTCGTGACAAATTTCCGCAATCAACCGCATGTGAGGAAGTGATGTCGTTAAATACCCTGAATGATCGTGCTTGTCGGCATAAGGATACTTTAAAAACGCACCTCTAGAACCCAAAGCGCCGTCTCCAAAAACTTTAAAGCTTCGGACGTATAAGTTTTTGTTTCTATAAAATCCATTTTTCCTTGCAAATGCAATGTTCTCGTCCGATGGCAAAAGCATTCCGTAAATATTGATTTTAAGATCACGCTGGCTAACCAATCGATCGATTATTTTGAATTCAGCACGATTCATTCCGGCTTCGTGGACGCCCGTGATACCATACATCAAAAGTTCGTGTTGAACTTCAAGAATCGCGTCTTTCAATTCCTTTTGTCCGAATTCTGGCAGGATTTCAATGATTGGATTCATTGCGTTATCTGCAAAAAAACCAGTTGGTTGTAAAATAAATGATCCTTCCTGAGTAATTGAACTTCCGAATAATGTTGCAATAGTATCCGTTTCAAAATACCCTCCTTGGTTTAGCTCAGAGTCCTCATTGAACTTATTGATTACATCTGATTTCTTTATTAAAAAATCATTGGCTAACAATGCATGTCCGTCAATTCTAAACAAGCAAACCGCAATATCTGGGAATGTTTTATTTAATAATTCATTCGTCGGCATTTTTCCATCCCATAAACTTTGATCCCAACCTCGGCCAATTATAAATTTCCGGTTGTATTTACTTTGGTATTTTTCGATTCGTATAATCATCTCATCGTATGATTTACAGCCAATAAGGTTCACGCTCAACGTTTGCTTCGCGTAACTCAAAATATGTCCATGCGCATCCACCCAACCTGGATAAACATCTTTCTTCTGTGCATCAATGTATTCCCCCGCACTGTATTTATTCAATATTTGGCGCTCCGGTCCAACTTCAACAATCTTTCCATCGCGAATGGCCACGGCCTCGAATACGTCACCGTTAGCATTCATAGTGTGTATATTCGCATTGTGAATAATCACATCTACGGATTTTCCTTTCATACAAGAAGTAATTAGTAACGGAAACATGAGAATCAAAAATAGAGCTGCCTTTTTCATTGTTTAATTTTTAGCGAAGATAGGGTAGAAAAAGAATTTAAGATTTAGAATTTAGAATTTTAAGGTTTGATTGGTATTTTGAAAGCTAAATTCTAAGGTCTAAATTCTATTACCATAGCGCGGAATTACTATTTTTGCGTTAAATAATTTTTACATGGAGACCCCGAAAACGTACGAGCCGCAGAAGGCAGAAGAGAAATGGTATTCTTACTGGATGGAAAAAGGATATTTTCATTCAGAACCGGATGAAAGAGAGCCATATACAATCGTCATTCCTCCGCCAAACGTTACGGGAGTTTTACATATGGGACACATGTTGAACAATACAATTCAAGATGTATTGGTTCGTCGTGCTCGAATGCATGGGAAAAATGCATGTTGGGTTCCTGGAACAGATCATGCGTCCATTGCTACTGAAGCCAAAGTTGTTCATAAATTACGCGAGCAGGGAATAAAGAAATCGGATCTTACAAGAGAAGAATTCTTAGCACATGCTTTCGAGTGGAAAGACAAACACGGTGGAATTATTTTAAGCCAGCTTAAGAAATTAGGTGCGTCTTGTGATTGGGAACGAACAAGTTTCACAATGGATCCTGAATATTCAGAATCGGTGAAAGATGTTTTTATTGACTTGTACCAAAAAGGAAAAATCTACCGCGGTGTTCGAATGGTGAACTGGGATCCAGAGGCACTCACCGCATTGTCTGATGAAGAAGTACTGCACAAAGAAGTGAATTCTAAACTGTTCCACGTTCGTTACAAGATCGATGGTACAGATGACCAGTGGTTAACGATTGCGACTACCCGTCCTGAAACTATTTTGGGTGATTCAGCTATTTGTGTGAATCCAAACGATGCACGCTATGCAAATTTAAAAGGCAAGCATGCGATTGTTCCAATTGTAGGACGGAAAATCCCGATCATATTTGACGATTATGTTGATATGGAATTTGGAACTGGATGTTTAAAAGTGACTCCAGCTCACGATACGAATGATTATGATTTAGGGAAGAAATTCGACTTGGAAACGATCGATATCTTAAATGATAACGGATCAATGAACGAAAATGCGCATCATTATGAAGGTCAAGACCGTTTTGAGGCGAGAACAAATATTGAGAAAGAACTTCACGATAAAGGGTATTTAATAAAAACAGAGGACCACATCAATAAGGTGGGGTACTCTGAGCGAACGAATGCGGTTATTGAACCAAGATTGTCATTGCAGTGGTTTGTTGATATGAAAGACCTCTCTGCGAAAGCAAAAGACGATGTTATGACTGGAGACGTTCAATTTCATCCTGAGAAGTTTAAGAATACCTACCGTCACTGGATGGAAAATATTAAAGATTGGTGTATTTCTCGCCAATTGTGGTGGGGACATCAGATTCCAGCTTGGTATTACGGTGAAGGAAATGAGAACTACGTTGTTGCCAAAACAATTGAGGAGGCCATTCCATTAGCGACTGAAAAAGCGGGGAAGACGATTACGGCTGAAGATCTTAGACAAGACGAAGACGTTTTGGATACATGGTTCTCAAGTTGGTTGTGGCCTATTTCTGTTTTCAATGGATTGACTGATCCTAAAAATGAAGAAATCAACTATTACTATCCAACAAATGATATTGTAACTGCACCGGAGATTATGTTCTTCTGGATTGCACGAATGATCATTGCTGGAAATGAATATATGGATGGTGTTCCGCCGTTTAAGAACGTTTATTATACTGGTATTGTAAGAGATAAGCTGGGACGTAAAATGTCTAAGTCTCTTGGGAATTCTCCAGATCCAATTGATTTAATCAATAAATACGGAGCGGACGGTGTTCGATTAGGAATGCTTGTTTCTTCTCCAGCGGGGAATGATTTGCCGTTCGACAGCTCACAATGTGTTCAAGGAAGAAACTTTACGAACAAGGTTTGGAATGCGAACAACTTGATTAACTCTTGGTCAATTCAAGAGGATCTTCCTCAACCGGAAGCTGCTGTTAAAGCAATTGACTGGTTTGAGGCTAAGTTTAATCAAGAATTGAAAACAATCAATGTATTGTTTGATCGATTTAAGATTTCTGAAGCGCTAATGGCTACCTATAAGTTGGTTTGGGATGATTTCTGCGGATGGTACTTAGAAATGGTTAAACCGGGGTACCAGCATCCTATCGATGTTAAAACATTGGATAGAACAAAGACTTTTTACGAAGATATTTTACGATTGATTCAACCATTTACGCCCTTTATCGCAGAAGAAATGTGGCATTCATTGAGAGAGCGTGAAGATGGGGACGATGCAGTTGTTGCTAAATGGCCTGAGGTTAAGGAACTTGATGAAGCCGTTTTAAGTCAGTTTAACTTGGCAACGGAAGTAATTACCCATATCCGTAACATCAGAAAGAAAAATAACATTGCGAATAAGGTTAAAATTGACTTATTCATTAAAATGAACAAGTCAATTAATAAAACATTTGACTCAGTTATTGTTAAAATGGGGAACTTGACTCAATTGGAATATATTGATAGTAAGGTAGAAAGCTCGAATTCATTCATTGTTGATGGAAATGAATATTTCATTCCATTTGGTGATACAATCGATGTAGAAGCCGAGAAAGAAAAGATGTCTGAAGAGCTTGATTACACCCAAGGGTTCTTGAAAAGCGTTCAGAAAAAATTACAAAATGAAAAGTTCGTAACAAGTGCTCCTGAGCAAGTTGTGCAAATTGAACGCAAAAAAGAAGAGGATGCTTTAAGTAAAATTGCCATTTTGGAGGATAAAATTGCAGCTTTAAACTAAAGCAAACTGAACTGAGCATAAAACTTAATAAATCTACTAAGTACAACGAGCGAAAATAATGACATTATTGACGATGTCGCAACAGAGTCTACAAAACTATCGGGAAATACTTAGGGAAGCCGAGCTGTAGATTCAGTTAAACCCTCAATTACTCATAAAGAATATCTTCAATCGTACTTTTGGAAACAAAATGATAATTCTTTTGAGCCTCTGCAAATACAGTCTTGCCCCATGCTAAATCATCGGGATCTTCCGAATCTTTACACGCTTGATAAATCGACTCGATATACCAACGCCTTCCAATTTTATTTAGATAGGCCGCAGCTTCCGGTCGAAGTTTCTTGTTTCCACTTTTAATTGCAAGATAGAACCAATCCGATTTTAATGCTGGATTTCCTTCCGTAGAGAATTTAAATTGAGCATCAATCTTATTCATCATTTCATTGGGAATGGATTGGTCGAGTCCACGAATAAACGTTTGCCATTCTTGACTTGTAAAATCTCCTCTTTGGGAGTTTGCGAAAGAGCCCGTAAAAATGTTTTCTCCTTCATTTACTCTATTTGACAGGGTTTTCATTTTGTCCAAACGGTCTGAAGTCAATGTAACACAGTTTTCAGGAAGTCCAGTTTCATAAATCCATTCATTCGTATTGAATGCAAGCGACTTTGGTTCCAAGAGTTCTTTGTTTAAATAAGTAATGAAGTCTTCCGTTGTAATCGTTTTGAAAGCGTGCGCATCGAAATACCCTTTTAGGAAGGTGTCAAATTTCTCTCTTCCAACTGCCGCTTCCAATGTTCTTAGAAAAAATGCTCCCTTTATATAGGCTATGTCTGTCATTCCATCATCTGGAGCACGTTCATCCAGTTGAAGTTTTAATTGAGAATCTTCAGGATGATCACTTTCTTTCATTCGTACCAATTCTGCCTCTAAATCTTGGAATTCAATCAATGCCAGAATGTCTGCAGATTCTTTTCCGTAGAGCTTTTCCATGATTCGATTCTCAAAATAAACGGTAAAGCCTTCATTGAGCCAGAAGTCATTCCAAGTTGCGTTGGTTACTAGATTTCCAGACCAAGAGTGCGCCAATTCATGAGCAACAACAGAGGTCATGCTTCTATCTCCAGCAATTATTGTAGGATTCGCGAAAGTCAATCTAGGATTTTCCATTCCGCCAAAAGGGAAAGAGTAGGGAAGGATGACCAAATCGTATTGATCCCATCTGTATTCACCATAAATACTTTCAGCTGCGGCAATCATTTTAGGAAGGTCCGCAAATTCGTAAACACAAGCGTTGACTAACTTAGGCTCACTATAAACGCCACAATTTTCACCAAGCGAAGTGTATTCCATATCTCCAACTGCTAGAGCGATGAGATATGCTGGGATTCGTTGCCTCATTTCGAAATGGTACTTGCCGTTTTCACTTTTCTTTTTAGGATTGGAAGCACTCATTATAGCGAGTAGTCCCGCTGGAACTTTTACATCTGCTGAATAGGAAATTCGATTCATAGGGGTGTCCTGCAATGGAATCCAAGAACGAGTTAAAATGGCCTGTCCTTGCGTATACATATAAGGATACTTCTTTCCAGCCGTCAATGATGGTTTAAGCCAATCCAAGGCTTCTGTATTTTCCGTTGTCTGATAATAAATATTAATGTACTTTGTGTTCTCGGCTATTTTAACCGCCAAAGACTGTCCGAGCAATTCATTATTTTCTCCAATAATATATTTCGTTGCTTTCTCCTTGCCTTTGCCCAATGTCACTTTGTTGATAGCGAGTCCTTTAATGTCAAAGACAGCCGTATCGCAAGTGTGGGGATTCATTTCATGACGTGCAACACCGTAAATAGTGTGGTTTTCAAAGTTTACATCAAGATCAAGGTGCAAATGAATGGTATGGATTTCATTCGTATTTGAATACGTATGTGCATCAATTCGATTGAGTTCAATCGCATTAGTTGGCTCGGAATCCTTGGATATGTTTGCGCATGAGGATAAAAATCCACCGATGCATAAAACTGCAAATAATAACTTTTTCATTGTATAAAGAAATTAGGTGCATTAAAGATATAAGTTAAGTGTTAATTACCATGAATTCTTTAGTTAAACTCCTAAAGTTATGAACGGTAAATCATTAGTTTGAACTATTTAGCCATTCGTCGATTATTTGGTGATTTTCGGCTTTTTTTTATTACATTCACGCACCAAATGTATTTATGAGTAATCAAGATAGTGCCACTCCAACAAAGACAATATTAGGACATCCAGCAGGTTTGTTTGTTCTGTTTTTTACGGAAATGTGGGAGCGTTTTTCGTACTATGGAATGAGGGCAATACTTGTAATGTATATTGTTGCAGGGGTAAATCATGAAAACGGTGCAGGAATGAGCTGGACTGAAGGTGAAGCCTTGATGCTTTATGGATGGTACATTATGTTGGTATATGTGATGTCAATTCCCGGAGGTATTCTCGCTGATAGACTTTTAGGACAGAAGAAAGCTGTTATGATAGGAGCTCTAATATTAGTTGCTGGTCATGGAGTGTTAGCTATTGAAGCTACTTGGGCATTTTTCACTGGTTTAGGTTTGATTATTTTGGGGGTCGGTTTTCTTAAGCCAAACATTTCTACAATGGTCGGAGGGCTTTACTCCAAAGGAGACATTCGAAGAGATAAAGGGTTTAGTATTTTTTATATCGGAATTAACTTAGGATCACTTTTGGCTACTTCACTAATTGGTTTAGTCATTGCTCAATGGGGCTGGCACGCTGGTTTCGGAATGGCAGGTATAGCAATGCTTTTAGGATTAATCGTGTATGTTTGGGGGCAGAAGTTTTTAGCTGAAGTAGGCAATAAGCCTGTGAAAGTAAAGAATAGTGGTGATGCCTCAATTGGTCAATTGTACGGTAAATTATTGAGATCACCATTACAATTAAGTATTGTTGTAATTCTTCTTGCTTTGTCCGTTTGTTTTGGATTTTGGCTTGAGTCAGTAGATAGATGGGGGTTTGCCGCATTGTTCATGTTTATATCGTTAATGGTAGGTTTAATGATGATGGTTTATCAAGATTTAGACTCTAAAGTCATGAAGGACCGCTATATAGTTTTACTTCTTTCATTCTTAATTGTAATTGTTTTTTGGGGAGCTTTTGAACAAGCAGGTGGTTTAATGACACTCTATACAGATGTGAAAACGGATCGTGTTTTATTCGGAATGACAATTCCAACTACAATGTTTCAGGGCTTAAACGCAGGTTTCATACTATTACTAGCTGTTCCAATTGCGAATTTCTGGGCAACAAGAAAATTGAAGAGTCAAGAAGCAAGTTCATTATTTAAAATGGCCACAGGTACGATGATAATGGGGACAGGGTTTGTCTTTATGGTATTCGCCGCAATGGAATCTGGAGACGATGGTAAAAGCTCAATGATTTGGCTTGTTATGGCCTACTTATTCCATACAGTTGGTGAATTATGTTCATCACCAGTTTCACTTTCATTTATTACAAAATTAGCTCCAGCTAAATATGCATCCTTAATGATGGGGACTTATTTTGCCGCAACTGGATTCGGAGGGAAGTTAGCTGGAGTTATTGGACAATATTCTGAGAAATTAGGGGAGTACCAAATATTCATTGGACTTACTGTTTTTACCGTAGTTTTTGGATTGTTGGTAATTGCACTGTTGAAACCATTAAAGCGCCTAACACATGGTGTGGAGGATAATGAACGAGTAATGGATGTTGCAGATAATCCAGAGCTCATTGACCAAGAAGGGTAATAAATTAGAAATAAACAGAGTAAATAAATAGTTATGGCAGATCAGAATTCAGATATGTTTAAATCAAAAGTTTTAGGACATCCATCCGGATTATTCGTTCTATTCTTTACAGAAATGTGGGAGCGTTTCTCTTATTACGGAATGCGTGCCTTATTGGTTCTTTTCTTAGTAAGTGCACTCGGCCTTGGTGGTTGGGATTGGCCAAGAAGTCAAGCTTTAGCTCTTTATGGTACGTATACAGCGTTGGTTTATTTAACCCCTATTCTCGGTGGATTTATAGCCGATAAATATATTGGTTACCGTAGGGCGGTTATTATTGGTGCTTTGATCATGACTTTAGGTCACGTTTCAATGGCCATTGAGTCAAGTCATATGTTCTTATACATCGGTATCGGATTATTGATTATTGGAAATGGATTCTTCAAGCCGAACATGACATCTATTATATCTCACATGTATAAAGATACTCCTGAAAAGAAAGATGGAGCCTTTACTATATTCTACATGGGAGTGAACGCTGGGGCTTTCTTAGGTATTCTTTTATGTGGATACATTGGTGAGAAAATTGGTTGGAGTTATGGATTTGGACTTGCTGGGATCTTCATGTTACTTGGGATGTTACAATTCTACTTCAGTGCAAATATCTTTGGTAATATTGGATTGAAGCCTAAACCAGCAGTTGAAGCTACTGGAGAATTAGATGCACATGGAAATGATACAAATTCTCAGTTGGAATTTGAAGGTGATAAATTAAACCCTTTCACAATGCTCGACAAAATTCTTGTCGTTATTTCAGCCTTCATTGGTGTGAGTTGGGTTATAAATGATCCTTTAGCAAAAATTGCTGAGATTAATTTCTTGGAGATTGGTGGTATTGATTATTCAATGTATTACATTCTTGCAGGGTTAGCGGCATTTTTTGTTCTGGTTATTTCTAGAATTATAAGATATCCCAAAATAACAAGGGATAGAATGGTAGCTATTGTGATTTTTGCGATTATGACTGTTTGTTTCTGGATGAGTTTTGAACAAGCCGGTGGTTCGATGACAATTTTCGCGAAAGATTATACGAATCGTGTTATGGATGGATCTTATTACTATGTGTTCTTAGTGGTAAACATCTTAATTACTGTAATTCCAATCGGTATCATTACGTGGGTACTAATTAAATTATTCAAGCAAACATATAAGCGTTTCAAACTGGCGAGCGTTATTCTAGGGTCAAGTTTCCTAATTATTTGGGTGATTGTTTTCTGGATGATGAACCGGGATTTAACATCACAGTCATACAATATCGAATATCAGACCATTCAAACAACTTTATCTCCTGAATCTTATAAGCTAAGTGAAGCTAGAACGGCGTCATTTGTGGAGAAATTAGAAGGTGACGAGTCATTTGCGCTTGGCGACGATGAAGTTGCAATTGATAAAATAGTTTACAATGGAAAAACGATAGAACACAAGCATTCTGAGAAAGCGAGAAGACAAGATAAAGAAAAGGAGCAAAAGAAATTTGATGCTGCTTATGTCGGTGCTGTTTTAGCGATAACGGAGCCTTCAAAAGCTATCGTTCATTACGAAGACACAAAGAAGAATATGACTGTGGCAATGAGCGAACTTACTTTCTCTACTATTGTAACTGAAGAAACCATAATTGCCGCAAACGAAGTTATTGTGATGGCTGAAACAGGAATTATTGAGCCTGTTAAGTTGAAAGTTGGTGATCCAGTTGCTATTCTTGATGTTGACAAGAAAGGTTCATTCATGTATCTGACCAAAGACAAGGAAAAAAATGTAAGAACAAAAGCGAAAGAAGCGAAGTTGGATACTGGAATTGTTACGTGTTCAGTTTCTGAGATTACGAAGGAAAAAGTTATTATTCCAGCAACGTGGTTCTTAATTCTTAATTCACTATTTATTATCGCTTTTGCTCCATTGTTTTCTAAATGGTGGGAAAGTAAATTCAATCCATCTGCTACAGTTAAGTATGGTCTTGGACTTATCTTATTAGGAGTTGGATTTGGAGCACTTGCATTTGGTTCTATGGGAATCGAAGCGGGAGCAAAAACAGCATCTGTAAGTTTGATCTGGTTGGTATTAGCCTACTTGTTCCATACATTAGGTGAACTCTGCTTATCACCGGTGGCACTGTCTTATGTAAGTAAGTTGGTTCCTGGTCGAATGATTGCAATGATGTTCGGTATCTGGTATATCGCTGTTGCGATTGGCAACAAACTTGCCGGTTCTATGGGGGGAATGATTGACGAAATTACAGAAGAGTACAGCATGTCTACGTTCTTCTTGATATTTACGTTCATTCCGATCTTACTTGGGTTGTTGGGTATTGCCCTTACCAAACTTGTAAATAAATTAATGCACGGAGTTAAGTAACTTCAATTAATAATATTTAAAAAACAGTCCTCCTTGGAGGGCTGTTTTCATTTTAACACAATCTTCTAATGAAATTTCTTCTTCCACTAATCGCACTTCTTTTTTCTTTTAATACATTCTCTCAAACGATTGAGTTGATGGATACAACCAAGATGAAAAAACTCAAACCAGGATCGTATGAATACGTGATGATGGGGAGTAAAGAAGAAATTGTCATCGAAAAAAAGAGTAATGTTTTCATTGACTTTGCACAAATTGATGTTCCGGATAAAATGGATTCAATGGCTATCGCTTTGGGGAATGATACGATTTGGACAAAAGAAGTAACACCTTTCCTTATTAAAAATATGGACGCAACAATTTCCTTGGAATGTGTTATGGTTCATCAAGGAGATACCTTGAAGTTCAAAAGCAGCCAAGCGAAATCGTTGGGCTTAAAAGTGAAAAGATTGGAACGCCCTTTTTTTACCGATGATCCGATTGTATTTGGGATCTTAGCAATTGTTTTGGGTTTAATCTTTTTCACAGCACACAAGCAAACGCCATTCTGGAAGAAATTTTACATCGCAGTGCCTGCTTTGTTACTGTGCTACCTGATTCCGGCAATTCTTGTAGCATTGGGACTCATTTCAAAAGATTATAGCAGTCTTTATACCATGGCAAAGAACTATTTATTGCCCGCAGCATTGATTTTAATGACCATCGGAATTGATTTTAAAGCGATTATAAATCTTGGTCCAAAAGCGCTTATTATGTTCTTTACCGCAACAATTGGTATCGTTATCGGTGGGCCTTTGGCAATTTGGATTTATACATTTATCGATCCTACGGTAGTGGGTGGAACGGGAGATGCAGCAACCTGGAAGGGCTTTGCAACCTTGGCCGGAAGTTGGATTGGAGGAGGTGCGAATCAAACGGCAATGCTTGAACTGTATCAATATAAACAAGAATTGTACGGTAAAATGATCACAATAGATATTGTTGTGGCTCAATTGTGGATGATTTTCCTTTTGTGGGCAGCTACACGCGCAGAGAAATTTGACAAATGGCTTAAAGCAGACACCTCTGCAATTGAGGATTTAAAGGCTCGAATGGAAAATTATGAATCACTCAACGCTAAGAAACCAACACTTACAGATTACATGGTTATGATTGGCCTTACATTCGGGTTGGTTGGATTCTCGCATTGGGCAGGACAAATATTGGCTCCATTCTTTAAAGAGTTGATGGGGAAGGATTCTCCATTTGCGAGTTCTTTCTTCTGGCTAGTCGTATTAACAACGGCTGGTGGCTTAATCTATTCTGCTACCAAAGTAAGAAGGTTCGAAGGTGCCGGTGCATCAAAGCTTGGAAGTGTATTTATATATATATTGGTTGCCACGATCGGTATGAAAATGGACCTTGGGAAAGCGTTAGAAGAACCACAATTGATTTTGGTTGGGATTATATGGATGCTAATTCATGTGGGACTTCTGTTCTTAGTCGCTAAGTTGATTAGAGCTCCTTTCTTCTTTTTAGCTGTAGGTTCAAAAGCAAACGTTGGAGGCGCTGCTTCTGCTCCAGTTGTAGCAGCAGCATTTCATCCTTCACTAGCAAGTGTTGGTGCGTTGTTAGCCGTACTGGGGTATGGTATTGGTTCTATTGCCGCAATGGCATGTGCTGAAATGATGGCGATGGTTGCACCTTAATCTTGTTTTTTGAGATAAACGTTTCGTTAATTTATTTTGAACCCTGCGCCTGATTTACAAATCAGTAAATAACGTGGAGGAATAAGTGCTCTTAATAATTTTGGTAGAAACTTATTTACGAAGCTTCCACACCTTGCAGACTAACCAAGTGCGAGTAGATCCCTTTTTGAGCGATTAAATCATCGTGAATTCCTTGTTCTTTAATCTCTCCATTTTCTAATACAAGGATTTTATCTGCTTTTTTAATTGTAGACAATCGATGTGCAATGACAAACGATGTGCGGCCTTTCATTAGCGTGTCCAATGCCTCCTGAACCAGGCGTTCTGATTCAGAATCTAAAGCAGATGTTGCCTCATCCAATATAAGTATCGCAGGATCCTTCAAAATGGCTCTAGCGATGGCCACACGTTGCTTTTGTCCTCCAGACAACTGAATGCCTCGATCCCCAACTTCAGTCTCTAAATTGTCAGGAAATGAATTAATGAATTCCCATGCGTTGGCCTTTTTTGCAGCATCAATTATTTCGTCTTCAGTTGCATCTGGCTTTCCGAAAGCAATGTTTTCTTTTATAGAACCTGCAAACAAAATTACATCTTGAGGAACTAAAGCCATGTGAGATCTAAGATGTTCGATATCGATATTTTCAGAACTCTTTCCGTCAAAGCTGATTTTACCACCGGTAATTGGATAGTAATTTAATAGCAACGAAGCTACTGTAGATTTACCTGCCCCAGAAGGACCGACAAGAGCTATGGTTTGATTCTTCTTTGCTGAGAAGCTAATACTCTTCAGGATTTCAATATCATCTCTCTGAGGGTAGCTAAATGAAACAGATTCGAAGTTGACTTCACCAGTAATCGCTGGTTTTTCCTTTCCAGTCAAAAGATCTTTCTCATTTTTTGTTCCAATGATGTCCATTAAATGCTCAGAGGCTCCAACTGCTTTCATGATGTTAGCATACATATCAGCTATAGAACCGAATGAAGCTCCCATCATAATAGTAAACATGATAAATGAGAAGAAGTCTTTTTGTGCCAATTCTGGATTTGGACCTTGTGTCATTAAAAGTCCTTTCCAAATCACAAAAACAATTGCTCCGAAAATACAGAAGATAATAAATGAAGCAAATACTCCTCTCCAAAGACCTGACTTAACATTTAAGGCCTTGATATTATCAATGGCCGTTTTGTATTTACCAAGCATGAATAATTCTCGCGTAAATGACTTAACATTTGAAATGCCCATTAACGATTCTTCAATAGTAGAATTGGATTTTGCCGCTTCATCTTGTGCTTCTTTAGATAGTTTTCGAATAAATCTTCCGAAAATAACAGCGATTATGATCATTACAGGGAAGGTTCCCAGCATAATAAGGGCTAGTTTCCAAGAAAGAAATAAAAGGAATATAATACCACCAACGATAATAATTATCTGACGAAAGAACTCCGCGATTGTCGTTCCCATCACTTGCTGGATCTTTTCAACATCTGCAGACATACGACTTGTTAGTTCTCCAACCTTGTTCTTATTGAAGAAATCCATTGGCATGTAGAGTAGACGGCTAAAAGATTCTCTTTTAATGTCGCGCAATGCACTTTCGGTAACATGCGTAAAGATTATTATTCTAAAAAATCCAAATATTGCTTGTGCAGCGAATACGATTAATAAGCCCATGGCAACTGAGTCTACGTCAGTAATTGATATCTGACCAAGTAAACCAGACATAGCACTATCTTGATCTGATCCAGTCCCAAGTAATTGACCCATTAATAAAGGGAAAAGCAGTCCAACAAGGCTTGAAAGAGCTAGAAAAAGCCATCCTACAACATATATTCCTGCATAAGGGCGTAGGTATGAAAAGATCTTTTTAGCTCTTTTCATGTCGTCCTTAGAAAGTTTAACTCGCTTTTCTTTTTCCTTTTTTTTTGGTCTGAGCATGTAATTCTAATCGGTTTTCAAGTCGAACAAAAGTAGCCACAAAAACAGTAATCTACTTAATTTTTGATATTTTTATCCAAAGGTTTTGCCAGATAGAAAAATTACCTATCTTTGCAGTCCGAAATTAGACAATAGAGTAAACGACATATCATGCCAAAAAGAACATTTCAACCATCAGTAAGAAAGAGAAGAAACAAACACGGATTCCGTAGTCGTATGGCGACTAAAAATGGAAGAAGAGTTTTAGCTGCAAGACGTAAGAAAGGTAGAAAGAAGATTTCTGTTTCTGACGAAGGAATGCACAAGCGTTAGACTTTTTCTTTAAAGAGATTGAAGCCGATACACAATTTGTATCGGCTTTTTTTGTTTTCGATAGTTTAATTTGTCGATTGAATTAAATGAGGTTATATCGCTTTTATAAAACTTAAAGATTCACGTTTTATAAGTCAAATATTTCACTAACTTAAATAAGGAGGCGCTACAACGTTTCCTTTTTTTATTACCTAAAAACCTACCCTATGTTAGTGAAAACCTTTGGCGCAGCCGTATTCGGTATTGATGCCTCGACCATTACAATTGAAGTTAACCTTGCTCAAGGAATTAATTTTTTTCTAGTCGGATTACCCGATTCTGCAGTAAAAGAAAGTCAACAACGTATAAAAGCCGCATTCTCAAACAACGAATTTAGATTTCCAGGAAAAGAGATAACAATCAACATGGCACCTGCCGATGTTCGAAAAGAAGGTTCTGTCTTTGACCTTCCAATAGCGATAGGAATTTTAGCTTCAAGCGATCAGATTCCGAGTGATAAACTCCATGATTATGTGGTTTTGGGAGAACTGTCGCTGGATGGTAAACTCAATCCACTCAAAGGCGTTTTACCAATCGCATTGAACGCTAAAAAGGACGGTTTCAAAGGAATAGTTCTGCCAAAAGAAAATGCGAGAGAGGCAGCTATGGTTGAGGGATTGAACGTATATCCCGTTGAACATTTGAAAGAAGTTGTTGAATTCTTCAAAGGTGAAAGCATCATAGAGCCGTATTCCATTGATATTAAACAGTTGTTCAATCAAGCCGTTCAAGAAAGTGATATTGACTTTAAAGATGTGAAAGGACAATTGGCAATTAAACGCGCCTTTGAAATTGCAGCAGCGGGAGGTCATAACGTAATTCTTATTGGGCCTCCAGGATCGGGTAAGTCTATGCTAGCCAAACGGTTGCCGACAATTCTGCCGCCATTAACTATTCAAGAATCGCTTGAATCCACGAAAATCCATTCGGTTGTTGGAAGGTTATCTGGCGATGGAGGCTTGATTACCGAACGGCCTTTTCGAAAACCCCACCATACTATTTCAGATGT
>TARA_B110000902_G_scaffold131446_1_pt1 | contig 41243 bp, 30 predicted proteins | sample TARA_B110000902 | Tara Oceans TARA_B110000902 (sample SAMEA4398009) | marine metagenome | biome: Polar Biome; feature: [SRF] surface water layer (ENVO:00010504); material: water (ENVO:00002006), including particulate matter (ENVO:01000060) such as... | depth 5 m | reverse complement strand
AGCTGCTTGTGAACACATGCCACGTTATGGTTCAATGTATCAATATCCAACAGGCTTCTTTCTGCCTTTTTTCCACTGGGGTCTCCCACCATCCCCGTAGCTCCGCCTACCAATGCGAATGGTTTATGTCCTGCACGCTGTAAATGAACTAGCAATATAATTGGCACCATGTTGCCAATGTGTAAGGAATCAGCCGTAGGATCAAAACCGACATAACCACCCACCATTTCTTTCGTGAGTAACTCTTCTGTGCCTGGCATATCTTGGTGGTGCAAGCCACGCCATTTCAGCTCTTCTATTAGGTTGTATTTTGGTGTAAACGACATCTTAAATTCTAAAGGAGACAAAGGTAAAAAAATGGGCGGTAGTAAATCAATATATATAAACCTGATTAGTTTTCAGTACTATAGTCACAAAAGAGCAGTAGCGACAAAACGTCCTAAGGTTATACATGAAATTACTCCCATTAACCTTACAAGACTATAAAGAGAGAGCATTGAAAAATTCCTCAAAGGGTTAATTTAATCAAATACATAAATAATTAATTCTACATTTGACCATCAATCATGTCATCTGAAAAAAAACTATTCCTGCTTGATGCGTACGCACTCATATTTCGCTCGTATTACGCCTTTATAAAAAATCCAAGAATTACTTCTTATGGTCTGAACACCAATGCTATATTTGGTTTTACTACCACTTTACTTGAAGTGCTAGAGAAGTACGATCCCACCCATATTGCCGTATGTTTTGATCACAAATCTGAAAACATACGCAAGCAAGAATACCCGCTCTACAAAGCCAACAGAGATGAGACTCCAGAAGATATAAAACGATCGGAGCCGTTCATTCGCCAAATCATAGATGCCTTCAATATTCCGTTATTGGAAAAACCTGGATACGAAGCAGATGATGTAATTGTAACATTGGCTACTAGAGCTGAAAAAGAAGGTTTCACTACCTATATGATGACACCAGACAAGGATTTTGGGCAAGCCGTAACCGAAAAGACACTTATGTTCAAGCCTGCTCGTGGCGGTAATCCACCAGAAATAATGGGACCTAAAGAAGTCTGCGAAAAATTTGGACTAGATAGAACGGAACAAATCATAGACTACCTGGGTCTAATGGGTGATGCCGTAGACAATATACCCGGCGTACCCGGAGTAGGTGCCAAAACAGCATCCAAATTACTCAAAGAGTTTGGAAGCATGGACGGCATTTATGAAAACACCGATAAGCTAAAAGGTAAACTACGCGAGAAGATAGAAGAAAACAAAGAGCAGGCGTATATGTCTAAGCACCTCGCTACCATTATTACCGATGTTCCTGTAGAATTCAATGAAGCCTCAATGACCAGAGAGGAACCCAACAAGGAAAAAATAAATCAACTATTCACCGAGCTAGAATTTAGAACACTAACCAAGCGTGTTTTCAAAGAAACGATGAGTGCTCCATCTTCTATTCAAGGAGACCTTTTTGCACCGAGTAGTTCTGCTACTTCTGCATCTCCCGTAATGGCTCAAAAAGAAGAAACCTTAGTTGAATTAAAAACAATAGCTACTACAGATCATGATTATCAATTAATTGACAGTCAAGATAAAAGACAAAAACTGATAGCCGAATTAGAAAAACAAACATCGTTTTGCTTTGACACAGAGACTACTTCGCTAGAAGAAATGGATGCTGAAGTTCTAGGACTAGCACTCGCTTACGAAGAAGGCAAAGCGTACTATGTAAGTATGCCTGCAGATTTTGAAGAAACCAAGGCCATACTGTGCGAGTTCAACCATTTATTCTCGTCTCCTACCATAGAAAAAATAGCCCAAAACCTAAAGTATGATCTAAAAGTTCTGTTAAAATACGATATAACGATAGCCGGACCACAGTTTGATACTATGCTGGCTCATTACCTTGTTAATCCAGACGGTAGACACGGAATGGATATTCTTTCTGAGAAATACTTGAATTATAAGCCCGTATCTATCACAGAACTCATTGGTAAAAAAGGAAAAAACCAACTCAACTTTAGAGATGTACCCCTTGACAAAGCAACCGAGTATGCTGCCGAAGATGCAGATATCACACTGCAACTGAAAGGTAAGCTGCACCAAGAACTGATAGACAAACAAGTAGCACACCTCATGCAGCGACTTGAAATGCCACTTGTACCCGTACTGTCTGCTATGGAAATGGAAGGTATACGAGTGGACGATAGGTTTCTTGGCCATTACTCTACCGAGCTAGAAGAAATGTCGGCAGACCTGGAAAAAAGCATCTATGAAATGTCAGGTGCTAACTTCAATATTGCCAGTCCAAAACAGATGGGAGAAGTGCTCTTTGACCATATGAAATTGGATCCCAAAGCTAAAAAGACAAAAACTGGCCAATACAAAACGGATGAGGCCACACTAACTAAGCTTGCTGCTGAACATGAGATAGTTAGCAAAATACTGGACAACAGAAAAGTAAATAAACTGCGTTCTACGTATGTAGATGCCTTGCCCAAACTAATTCACCCGAGCACCGGTCGAGTGCATACGAGCTATGCACAAGCCGTAGCAGCTACAGGAAGACTTAGTAGCACAAATCCTAACCTTCAAAACATTCCTATTCGTACAGACTTGGGGAAAGAGATACGAAAAGCATTTGTGCCTAGAGATGAAAATCATATACTACTAGCAGTAGATTATTCTCAAATAGAACTGCGTATAGTAGCATCCGTTGCAGAAGACCCCGGAATGATGGAAGCCTTTCATGCCGGAATAGATATACATACCGCTACAGCGGCTAAAGTATTTGGAATATCAGTAGCAGATGTAACTAAGGATCAACGGTATAAGGCCAAAAGTGTCAACTTTGGTTTAATATACGGACAAGGTGCATTTGGCCTAGCACAAAACCTTGGGATCAAACGTGGAGAAGCAAAAGAATTGATAGACTCCTACTTCGAGCAATTTGGTGGTGTAAAGACCTACATGGACGATACCATAAAGTACTGTCGTGAGCATGGATATGTAAAAACACTGATGGGTCGCAAGCGATTTATTCCAGACATAAACTCCAGCAACCAGACTGTAGTAGGATTTGCCGAAAGGAATGCTATAAATGCTCCAATACAAGGCAGTGCCGCAGATATGATAAAACTAGCCATGATTAATATTCACAATCGCTTTAGTAAAATGGATATAGGAACCAAAATGCTTCTGCAAGTGCATGATGAATTGCTGTTTGATGTACCCAAAACGGAACTGGAAGAAATTACAATCGTAATAAAAGAAGAAATGGAAAGAGCTATGCCGCTCAAAGTACCCGTAATAGCAGAAGCTGGTCACGGAGCAAATTGGTTAGAAGCACATTAATCCGCTAACTTCGCATTACTAAAATGGGCAAAATCTACTTCGCATCCGATTTTCACTTGGGCACCCCTAGTTATGAGGCATCCTTACTTCGTGAGAAAAAAATCGTGCGTTGGCTTACAGAGATTACGCCAGATTGCGATCAACTGTTCCTACTCGGAGATGTGTTTGATTTTTGGTATGAATACAAGACAGTAGTACCCAAGCATTATACCCGTCTGCTGGGCAAACTTGCTTCTATGACCGATGCAGGAATAAAAATATATTTTTTCAAAGGCAATCACGACATGTGGACCTTTGACTACCTTACTACAGAAATAGGCGTAGAAGTTGTAGACGAAGAATGGCAAGGAGAACTACACGGCAAGCAGTTCTTTATACATCACGGCGATGCACTAGGCAAGGGAGAACATGCCTATAAATTTATCCGTAGCATATTCAGAAGTAAGCCTGCTATATGGCTCTTTCATCGGCTACATCCCAACGCTGGAATAGGCCTTGCCAACTACCTCAGCAGAAGCAGCAGAAAAAAGAACGGCGTGAAAGATGAACTTGATATCCCATTGGAACAAGAGTATCAATACCAATTTGCCATGGACCACAGCCAGACCAAAAATACCCATTTTTATATCTTTGGGCACCGTCATAAACCCATAGATGTACCAATAGGCAATAAAGCACGTTTAATAAATCTAGGAGACTGGGTAAGCAAATTCACCTACGCTACTTTAGAAGAAGGAAATGTTACATTACATACTTATAACCATTAGTGTTTTAGCAAGCACCCTCAGCTTAGCACAAGATACGCTTTCGTTTCCGGCGGTAAACAATATTACCTCCTTCGCTATGGATGCAAAAGGAAATCAATATGTGTCGGACAATAGTTTGACACTCTATAAGTTTGATGCTGCTGGAAAACTAATAACCAATGTCAATATCAAATCATACGGAGATATTACCAGCATAGATTGCTCCAATCCTTTTGAGCTCTATGTCTATCACCAAGACCAAAATATTATTGTATTCTACGATAATATGCTCAATCAACGTGGAGAAATTAGGCTAAATGATTTGTATTTTAATAATGTAGCGTGCGTAGCCAGATCCTTTGATAATAATATATGGCTAGTAGATCTATCTCAATATAAACTGCTAAAAATCAACAAGAAAGGAGAAAAACTAGCAGAGTCTCCATTCTTAAATAATATCCTCGGTCATACGTTTAACCCCACTAAAATGTGGGAAGAGAACAACAACGTCTATATAGTAGATACCAGCAACGGAATTCATCAATTTGACATGTACGCAACTTTTGCCACTACCTATTTTCATCCGGGCATTACAGATGCTTTTAGTCTTGGCGACAGATTTGTACTCAAACAGGGGACCCAATTATTGACCTACCACAAACTCCTACGCAACCCGGTAGAACTTAAGATTACCGTGCCCTCTGCAGGAATCTTGACCTATGATAAGACTTTCGTGTACAACTCAATGGGCAGTAAGCTCATAAAGCAGCTGCTTCGCTAGTCCGTTTTATCCTCAATAAAAAGGTGATATCCTGTTTCGAAGAAGAAGTTTAATCAGAACCTTCCCCTATAAATCGTATTCAAGTACATTTGCCATCATATTATGCTCGAAACATTAGAGGGAATACACGCACGTTTCATAGAAGTAGAATTACTACTCAGTAGTCCAGAGGTAGCTTCAGATATGAAGAAATTTACGAAGCTAAACAAAGAATACAGTGATCTAAAGAAGATAGTAGAGCACTACTTTGACTATAAAAACTTACTGAGCAATCTGGCAGAAGCTAGAGAAATGCTAGAAAGCAAGGATCCTGAGATGAAAGAAATGGCAAAAGAGGAGTTTGAGGCATTGAACGGAAAACAAGGACCATTAGAAGACAAAATAAAAATGCTTTTGATTCCCAAAGACCCGGAGGATGACAAAAACGCCATGGTAGAGATACGAGCGGGTGCAGGTGGAGATGAGGCAAGCATCTTTGCAGGAGACCTCTATCGTATGTATTCTAAGTTTTTTGACACGCAGGGTTGGAAACACGAGATAATGGATATCACAGAGGGTACAGCTGGAGGATACAAGGAGATTATCGTAAAAGTAGAAGGAAATGAAATTTTTGGAACCCTAAAATTTGAAGCAGGAGTACACCGTGTACAACGCGTTCCAGAGACGGAAACGCAAGGCAGGGTGCACACATCTGCTGCTACAGTTGCTGTATTGCCAGAGGTAGAAGAAATAGACCTTATAATAAACCCCGCAGATATAGATATGCAGACATCTCGTTCTGGTGGAGCGGGTGGTCAGAATGTGAATAAGGTAGAAACTAAGGTACAGCTCACGCATAAACCTTCGGGAATAGTGGTGGTCTGCTCGCAAGCAAGATCTCAGTTGGCCAACAGAGAAATAGCCATGGACATGATACGGGCTAAACTCTACGATATAGAGCTGGTAAAAAGAAACGGAGATATTGCAGCTAAGCGTAAGACGATGGTAAGTACAGGTGATCGCTCTGCAAAAATTAGAACATACAACTACCCACAAGGAAGAGTAACTGATCACCGTATCAATCTTACGCTGTATAACCTAAGTGCAGCCATGAATGGAGACATACAAGAAGTAATAGATGCTCTAAAAATTGCGGAGAATGCCGAAAAGCTAAAAGAAGGTGGTTTGTAAAACCTTTTTCTAAAAATTATTCACATAATGGGCCTATTGTGTGCCAATATTCCATCAAAAATATATTTTTGCACTATAAATAGTGTGAAAAATGCGATTTGATTCAATAAAAACAGCCACAAACAGAAAAAACAAGTTTTCTGCCAAACACCAAGTTTCTTTTACAGAACTCTACAAATCGAATGTCTTCGATGATTTTGCTATGCGAGATTTCCTTAGCAAAGAGGCGTACGAATCCGTAAGTGATTCTATCAACAACGGCAAGACCATTAACAGAAAAATGGCTGAGCACGTAGCTGCTGGCATGAAAAGGTGGGCATTGAGCAAAGGTGCTACACACTATACACACTGGTTTCAGCCATTAACAGGATCTACCGCAGAAAAGCACGACTCTTTCTGGGAACCTAAAGATGGTAAAGCAGTAGAAAAATTCTCTGCGGGAGCATTAGTGCAGCAAGAGCCAGATGCATCTAGTTTGCCAAATGGCGGGCTTCGTAACACATTCGAAGCAAGAGGATATACCGCTTGGGATCCTTCTTCTCCTGCATTCATACACGAAAACACAACGGGTAAGACTTTATGTATTCCCACGGTATTTGTATCGTACAATGGTGAGGCGTTAGATTATAAAGCTCCATTACTGAAATCTGTAAACCTTGTCAACAAAGCAAGTACTGATATCTGCAAGTATTTCCTCAAGAAAGTAACTTCTTGCACTGCCTCACTGGGGATTGAGCAAGAGTATTTCTTGGTAGATGAGGCTATGTTCAATGCTCGTCCAGATTTAGTAATGACAGGACGTACATTATTGGGACATGCTCCAGCCAAAGGACAGCAAATGGACGACCATTACTTTGGTTCTATTCCAGATCGTGTGTTTAACTATATGTATGAGGTAGAAATAGAAGCTGCCAAACTGGGTATACCACTTAAAACAAGACACAACGAAGTTGCTCCTGGTCAGTACGAATGTGCTCCAATGTTTGAGGAAGTAAATCTAGCGATAGATCACAACCAATTGCTAATGGACCTAATGGATGACTTAGCACATAAGCACCACTTTAGGGTATTGTTTCACGAGAAACCATTTGCCGGTATAAATGGTAGTGGGAAACACAACAACTGGTCATTGATTACCAATACAGGGGTTAACCTACTTTCTCCAGGAAACGACCCTAACTCTAACCTGCTCTTCCTTACTATATTTATCAATACCATAAAAGCTCTTCATGACAATGCAGACATCATAAGAGCAAGTATTGCTTCTGCTTCTAATGACCATAGACTTGGGGCAAACGAGGCTCCTCCAGCTATCATATCTGCCTTTATTGGGTCTAAACTTACCGAAGTGCTTAATGCCTTCTTAGATGACGAAACAACGAACGATGACAACGATAAAAAGTCCATCAATATTGATAAAATTCCAGAAATACTTCGCGACAATACGGACAGAAACAGAACATCGCCTTTTGCATTCACAGGAAACAAATTTGAGCTAAGAGCGGTGGGTTCGTCTACCAACTCTGCACAACCGATGACTGCTTTAAATACTGCAGTAGCCAATCAACTTATCCTTTTCAAAGCAGAAGTAGACAAGGCTATTGCTGCAGGTAGAGACCAAAAAACGGTTATCGTTTCTGAACTTAAGAAAGCCCTTCTATCAGCACAAAACGTACTCTTCGAAGGAAATAACTATAGTGATGAATGGGCTGAGGAAGCAAAGAAAAGAGGTCTAAGCAATATCAAAAATACTCCAGAGGCTCTCGAAGCATATATAAGCAAACAAGCCATATCTACCTTTGTGAACAATGGCATCTTCACCAAAGAAGAACTGCACGCTCGTTATGAGATAATGCTAGAGGATTACACCAAAAAAATACAAATAGAAGGCAGAGTATTGGGTGAGTTAGTTTACTCGCACATATTGCCTCCGGCTATAGGATACCTTACCACACTAGCCAATAATGTAAAGTCTCTAAAAGATGCTGGCTTGAAAGCGGGAACGGCTCAAATGGAACTCCTAGAAGCCATATCCACTCACATAGATGCTGCAAAACAAAAAACAGACGAAATGGTGGAAGCTCGAAAAAAGGCAAATTCTATGACAAGTGCCGTAAAACAGGCCATCTCATACCACTATGACGTAAAAGAAACCTTCGATGGCATTCGCTACCACGTAGACAAATTAGAACAAATTGTAGATGATCAATTGTGGCAATTACCGAAGTACAGAGAGTTACTTTTCATTAAGTAATTATAAATGACACTACCAAAAACCACACTTTCTAGTGTGGTTTTTGGTTATATATCATTATTAATTTGTTTTTGGGTACGGAATATTGGATTTTTGACGTTACCTTAAACAATGAAATTGAAAATAACCTATTCAATCAAAGCACTCGCTTTTCTGTCCACCATTCTCTTTTTGAGTAGCTGTGGAGGACCTTCTATGAAGAAAGCAGGAGAAGCAATGAATAACAAGCGATATGCAGAATCCGCAGACATGTATGATCAATTAGCCAGCACAACTGAGCTGCCAAAAGATGAACGTCAAACTGCTGCCTTTAGAGGTGCACAAAGCTATCAGTATAACCACCAGCCAAAGCAAGCTCTAAAATTATACCTTAAAGCTGAAAAATATGGGGCTAAAGATCCGGAGGTGAAGTACCGCATTGCTCAAACAAATAAGCAACTTGGACAGTACGAAGAAGCTATAAAATACTTTAAACTATACCAAAAAGAGCAGCCCGGAGACGAGCGTATCGAACCTATGATAACGGGTTGTGAACAAGCCTTAAAATGGAAAGAAGAAAAATCCCGCTATACGGTGACTTCTTTTAAGCCTGCAAATGACAAAAAAGCAGATGATTTCTCGCCCATATGGGCCGATAGAAAAAACAAGACAATCATGTTCACCTCCGATAGGCAAGAAGGAGCGTTTTCTAAAGGAAACTACGACAGAACCCTAAGAGGTTTTACGGATGTTTGGGTTGTAAAGCTTGAGGGTTCTAGAGGAAAAATAAAATGGGGCAAACCAGCACTTGTTGAAGGTTTAAATACAAAATGGAATGACGGATCTGTTACGTTCAACTCACGAAAATCGAAAATGTACGTTACGCAGTGTAACGGCGTTAGTGGCAAACAACCAAAATGTAAAATATACGAAGCCCGTAAATCGGGTAAAGGATGGCAAATCAACCCAGAACCACTTAGTTTTTGTTCAGGCGAGAACAATGCAAGATGGAACTTTGGTCACCCTACGCTAGCAGACAAGGACAAAACGATTTATTTTGCTTCTGACAGACCTGGAGGATATGGAGATACCACTTCATTAGAAAAAACAAAAGACATTTGGGTCTCTACATTCGTAAGACGCGGCAGAACATGGAGCGAGCCAATAAATCTTGGTCCAAATATAAACACAGAGGACAACGAAATGTTCCCTTATGTACATACAGACGGGTCACTCTACTTTTCATCAAACGGACATCCGGGTTTAGGCGGTCTAGACATTTTTGAAACAGTGAAAGATGGTGAAGGTCCTACTGATTGGCAGGTGCCAAACAACATGAAGAGTCCAGTAAACTCTAGTGGCGACGATTTTGGGATCATACTGGATGCTACCAAAGAACACGGTTTTTTTACGTCTAGCAGAACGAAGAGTCAGGACGACATATTTGAGTTTACTATGGAGCCTATAGCCTGTAAACTCAAAGGACAAATAACGGATTGTGATAGTGGAACTGCCATAGTAGATGCATTGGTATTGATAAGCAATAACGTAGATTCTATCAAAATAAGGCTACGTGCAGATAGCAAAGGATACTATGAAACAGACCTCGGAATCAATAGAGAATATACGATAGAAGTATCTAAGCGTAACGCATATTACTATGATGCTAAACCGCAATACGTAAGTACCGTAGGTGTAGAAAGTTCATTGGATTGCCAGTACGTAAAAGATTTCTGTATGAAAAACACGTGTAACGATGTTTTTGTACTTCCTATCTATTTTGACCTAGCTAAGGATGAAATACGCCCAGATGCACAACCGATACTAGACGATTTGATTAAGACGCTTAAAAAGTATCCTAGAATGGCTGTAGAGCTTGGATCGCATACAGACTGTAGAGCCTCTTATGAATACAACAGAGATCTTTCACAACGAAGAGCCAACTCAACTGTTCAGTACTTAGTAGAGAAAGGAAAGATAAATCCATTTAGACTTGAAGCTAGAGGATATGGCGAAAGCCAACTCGTTACGGACTGTCCATGTGAAGGACCCGTAAAGAGTTCATGTTCTGAAGAGGAACATCAGCAGAACAGACGTACAACTGTAAAGGTTGTAAACTGTAATTTCGATGTACTTTCAATAGGGGTAGAATACTCCAATCGTAATGACGAGGCCCTTAACGGTAAAGGTTCTGTATACAGTCCATACCTGTTGGCTCAACAACGTGCTTTTCTAACAGAAACCAAAGGAGACATAGATAGCTTTATGAATGCTCAAGCAGAGCAAGACAGCATACTTCTGGTTAAAAAAGCAGAAGATGAGCTACTAGCTAAATATGATTTCGTGTCATTAACAAAGGGCAGAGGAGATTCATATAATCTGTATGGTTATGTAGGGCGTAAAAAAATTAAATTCACTTTCAATGGAGAAGAGCGACGCACACAAATACCACAAACTATGGTAGAGCAGCTTCTCAAATCCGGAGCGTTGAAAACCACAGATTTCAGAGACCAAGGAGAAAAAATTAAATTGACAGATGGTACCAAAATTTTTGGAACTTCATTTACGCTTGCTAAGCTTAAAATAGACAATAAAGAGTACACCAAGGTCAAATGCAAAATGACACAATCGCGAGAGGTTGTATTGGGTTACAACATATTTGATCGAGAGTATGTTGACTTTGAGATAAAAGAGGACAAAATCTGGTTGTTAAAAGACGCTGAATAGTAAATATACACCTTGAGTAGATACGAAAAGAGAGGAGTTTCTTCTCAAAAGGAAGACGTTCATAAGGCAATCACCAATGTAGATAAGGGGATCTTTCCCAATGCCTTTTGCAAGATTGTAGAAGACTACATAGGCGGAGATAGCAAGTACTGCAATATAGTACACGCAGATGGTGCAGGAACCAAATCTTCGCTGGCTTATCTTTATTGGAAAGAGACTGGAGACATCAGCGTATGGAGAGGTGTAGCACAAGATGCCTTAGTAATGAATCTGGATGACATCATCTGTACTGGATCTATAGGGCCGTTTCTACTCTCCAATACTATTGGTAGAAATAAGCACCTTATCCCAGGTGCGGTTATCAAAGAAATCATAGATGGTTTTGAAGAGTGCATAGAAACGATGAGCTCCTTTGGTACACAGATCAAGTTTACGGGTGGAGAAACTGCCGATGTAGGTGACTTGGTAAAAACAATAATTGTAGATAGCACCGTTGCATGCAGGCCAAAAAGAGATGAAATCCTTGAAGTAAATATTCAACCTACAGATGTTATTGTAGGTTTTGCTTCGTACGGACAAGCCACTTATGAGAGCAGCTACAATGCAGGAATGGGTTCCAATGGTCTAACCAGCGGAAGACACGACCTTCTGCATCATGCCTATTACGCTAAGTATCCAGAGTCTTTTGACAAAAATACGGACGAAGAATATATATACAGTGGTCAGTTTTCACTCACCGACCCATTAGAAGGAACACCTGTAGATATCGGGAAAGCATTGCTTTCTCCTACACGCACCTATGCTCCTATTCTGAATAAAATAGTTTCTGATACTGAACTAAAAAAAGGAATAAATGGCATAATACACTGTACTGGTGGAGCTCAAACTAAGGTGATGAAGTTCTTAGATAAGCCACTGCATATCATCAAAGACGACCTTTTACCTATACCGCCACTTTTTGATACCATTCAAAAAACTACGGGTACAGAAATGAAGGAAATGTTTGAGGTGTTTAATATGGGTCACCGTCTGGAGATCTACTGTGACAAGGACAAAGCACAAGAACTTATCGATATAGCCGCAACGTTCAACGTAGAAGCTAAAATCATAGGAAGATGTGAGCCTTCCGATAAAAAAGAGCTAACCATAAACGGAATACAGTACTAGTACATTTCTGTACGTCTCGTATTCTTGGTGTACCTTTGCCCGTATGAAAGACATCCGTTCCCTTTCAAAAGACGAACTTATAGCAACTTGCGAAAGTTTAGGAGAAAAAAAATTTAGAGCAAACCAGCTATGGGAATGGTTATGGCAAAAGAGTGCTCGCTCCTTTGACGAGATGACCAATCTTTCTAAGGACTTTAGGGCAACACTTGCAGAAACCTTCACCTTTCATACAATGACCATTGCCAATTCTCAACGAAGCAGTGATGGGACTATCAAATACGCCTTTCGCCTAAACGACGATCACTTAGTAGAAGGTGTACTTATACCTACAAGCGATAGGGTGACTGCTTGTATCTCATCTCAAGTAGGCTGTAGTCTTAGTTGTACTTTTTGTGCTACAGGTTTTCTTAAGAGAGAGCGAAACCTACGTGCTGACGAAATGTATGACCAAGTAGCCATACTTAAAGAAGAAGCACAAAAGGAGTACGGCATCAATCTCAGCAACATAGTGCTTATGGGTATGGGAGAGCCGCTTCTAAACTACGCTAACGTAATGGCAGGCATGGAACGCGTAAATGCTCCTGATGGCCTTGGAATGAGCCCACAACGCATTACCCTTAGTACTGCAGGCATTGCCAAGATGATAAAAAAATTGGGTGACGATGGGGCTCGATTTAATTTGGCTCTATCACTACACTCGGCAAACAATGAGCAGCGAGCCAAAATAATGCCGATTACCGATACCAACTCGATAGACGATTTGGTCGAAGCACTCAATTATTTCCACGACAAAACAGGCACCCGCGTTACCTTAGAATACTGTGTTATCAATGACATAAATGATGACCCAATGGAGGCCGAAGAGCTCGTTGCCTTTTGTCAAAGGATAACATGCAAAGTGAACTTGATAGAGTATAACCCGATTGATCTTGCAGAATTTGTATCAAGCTCTGCAGAGAAAATCGAACGATTTGCCAACTATCTCGAAAGCAAAAAAGTAATTGTAAATGTAAGAAGAAGCCGCGGTAAAGATATAGACGCCGCTTGTGGTCAGTTGGCTAATAAATTAACCTAGAATCTTTTCTCGCTCCTGAGCAGTGGGTACTCTGCAGGTATCTCGCTTACCAAACCACCTGTACCTATTCCGTGCGATGAGCCTATACATACCGTCTCTTATCATACGCGGCATTACCCTGAAAACGACTAACCATTTATATGGCATTTTTAAAAATTTTACCACACGCAGCACCGCATCTGATTCAGCGTACAAGGTGCCTTCTGAATAGAACAAGATACTGTCAGGTACATTCTCCAAACCACTCTTTTTTATAACTTCTTTACCTAAGTCCGATTGTAGAGACGCAAATTTTAAGGCATTCCCATTTTCATTTCGAACAATCAGGTCTACACTCCCATTACACAGTGAGCACACACCATCAAAAAGTATCAAATTATTTATCATTCTATCTCATCAACAACTATATCGAGAACCTTGTTTCTTTATCTCAGAAGTTGTTTAACGTTTCTATTCCCAACAAATTTATACCACTAATTCTTAATTCTCTGAATACAATATAAATACCTTTGTCCCATGGCCAAAATTTCGATAGATTTAAACTCAGGTACTATAGCTAAAAACGAAGCGGTAATCGGTATAGATCTAGGCACTACAAATAGTCTTATTGCCACTATCAATGAGGTAGATAGACTCCCATATTGCATTACAACCGATTCTGATAGCATAGTGCCCAGTGCATTATATTTTGGAAAGGATGCCATACATGTTGGGAAAAAAGCAATCACGCAAATGGTGAGAGAGCCCGAGAATACCATCTACTCCGTAAAACGACTAATGGGAAAGAGCTACGCAGACCTGCAAGAACTTAATCACAACCTAAATTACGAGATAGTAGACAACCAAGAACAACTGGTCAAGGTGAAAATCGCCGATAAACAATATTCGCCCATTGAGCTTTCTTCTTATATCTTAAAAGAACTGAAAACTATTGCAGAGCAAAAGCTAAACAATATGGTGAACAAGGTGGTAATCACCGTTCCAGCATATTTCAATGACTCGCAGCGTCAGGCAACAAGAGATGCCGGCAAACTTGCGGGTATGGATGTACTGCGTATTATCAATGAACCCACTGCAGCAAGCTTAGCCTATGGCATAGGATTAAAAGGTGGTGACGGTAAAACAGTAGCCGTATATGACTTGGGTGGTGGCACTTTTGACATTTCTCTCCTGTATATACAAAACGGCATTTTTGAGGTGCTAGCAACCAACGGGGATACGTATCTTGGTGGTGACGATTTTGACAAAGCAATAGTGGATATCTGGTCTGAGCAATATGACTTGAAAAACTTAACCGCTAGCAACCGCCAGTTACTTCGCCTTACGGCAGAAGAAGCCAAAAAGGCATTGAGCACGACAACCTCTTTTCAAAAAGGGGTAGCGATACAAGGAACAAATTTCACACTCAGCATACGTCTCGAGCAACTTAATGACGCTATTAAGCCACTTATAGATAAGACCATACAAAGTTGCCAAAACGCTATACACGATGCCGAACTCTCATGTGCAGATGTACAAGAGGTGATTTTGGTAGGTGGGAGTACCCGTACTCCATTGGTAAAATCTACCGTAGGAGATTTTTTTAGCTCTGCCAAAGTGAACGATGATTTGAATCCAGATGAAGTAGTAGCCATGGGAGCTGCAATAGAAGCAGACATACTGGCTGGCAACAGAAAAGACATGTTGCTACTGGATGTAACTCCACTATCTCTAGGTATAGAGACACTGGGTGGGCTTATGGATGTACTAATACCGCGTAATAATAAGATACCTACCAAACTACACAAAGAATATACGACTAGCGTAGATGGGCAAGTAAACCTTGCCATAAACGTATACCAAGGTGAGCGTGAGATGGTAGCAGACAATAGAAAACTCGGCGAGTTTGTACTAAAAGGGATACCCGCCATGCCAGCAGGTCTACCAAAGGTAGAAATGACCTTTATGCTAAATGCAGATGGTATATTGCAAGTAAGTGCAGAAGAAAAAAGAAGTGGCATAAAACAAGAAGTGCAGATGAAACCACAATACGGAATTTCTGACGAAGAAATAAAGAACATGCTGCAAGAGAGTATCACCAATGCACAAGAGGATATGGACAGACGTGGACTAGCAGAAGCCACTACCGAGGCAGATCAGTTAATTTATGCTACAGAAAAATTCATCCGAGAAAATGGAGAATTATTGAATCAAGAAAGCGAAACAGCCATACGCCAACGAATGGATAAAATAAAAGAGGCTGTAGATGCTAAAGACAAAAATATAATCGTTTCTATGACAGATGAGCTTAACAATTACTCCCGTCAGTTTGCCGAAAAAGTGATGGACAAACAGATTAGCAAGGCTCTACAAGGTAAAAAAATATAATGCGAACACTCGTTCTTGCCATATTATCCCTAGGTATGTTGAGCACCTTTGCCCAAGGTGCCAAGAGAAATAGTAATAAGCTGGGAATAAAAACAAGTATAAATATTTCCACACTTTTGGGCAACGAGTTACAAAACCCAAGGCCCAAGTTTGGCTATACTGCTGGAGCGTACTATCACATCAATCAAGCAAATGACTGGAGTTTATACACTGAATACACGGCCAGTTTCAGAGGTTCACGCTTCAGCAATGGCGACACTGGTTATTCCAAAATAGCCCTATTCTACGTTGACTTTGCGGCCATGCCTGCATATAAACTAGATGACAAACAGACCCTATCTTTTGGTCCGTATCTCTCCTATTTGGGACTCTCCTCCATTTTCAAAGGTCAGCAACAAAAAGCCTACCTGAATGATATAGGCATACGACCCCTAGATGCCGGAATTGGAGCGTACTATACCCTACAAGGATCTTTAGTGGGTTTCCAGGTAGGTGGCAAGCTAGGATTAGCAAACGCCAATAAGGATATTAGTTTTGATGACCTCACACCTGCAACAGGTACCGGCGGATTTATCCGAAGCCTGAGCTTAGAGGTCGGAATGATTTTTTAGAATAAGAACAATGCTCAAAAACGCAACAATACTCGTCTTAACAGTTATCACTGTTGGTCTTCTTTCCATATCATCTAAGGATACAGAAAAAGAAGATCAAGCCATAAAAATGGAAAAAGGCCTTCAGGTATATCCTGTACCAATACCAAGCAATTTATCTTTTGCAGAAGAATCAGTTCCTTTAAATAAGTATGGCATCAAAGAACGTTTGGATCGAGAGTTATTAGTAAACACCTACTGGCAAAGCAACACCATGATAATGCTAAAGCGAAGCAAACGTGTTTTTAGCGTTGTAGAGCCTATTTTAGCACAACATGGCATACCAGACGACTTTAAGTACTTGGCAGTGGCAGAGAGTGGTCTAGTTAACGTAACCTCGCACCTTGGAGCAAAGGGAGTATGGCAGTTTATGAAGTCTAGCGGAAAAGACTACGGACTAAGAATAAATGATCAGGTAGACGAGCGATTGCATTTGGAAAAAAGCACCAAAGCAGCCTGCATATACCTCAAAGAAGCATATGAACGCTTTGGCACTTGGTCACTAGCGGCAGCATCATACAACAGGGGAATGGCGGGCATACGAAGAGACCTTACGAAGCAATTTGTAGCAGATTATTACGACCTGCACCTTAATACGGAAACATCTCGCTATATGCTTCGTTTACTTGCTCTAAAACAGATTTTCGATAATCCAATAGACTTTGGCTTTCATATAGAAGACAAGGACTATTATACTAGCGAGGCCTTTGTCCATATTGTTGTTGATAAGGATATACTAAACATATCGGAATACGCCCGCTCCATTGGGACAAACTACCATATACTGAAGTCTATGAATCCTTGGATAAAAGGCAATGAGCTTCTCGTAAGTGATGGTCCATACACCATAAAAGCCCCTCTACAGAAGTAGAGAGGCTTTTGAATAATGCGATATGTTGATGAGTATTACAACTCGTCTTGGTTAAAAAAGTAATCATCCGTGGATGGATACTCTGACCAAATTTCTTCAATCGTTTCAAAAGGCTCTCCGTCGTCTTCCAATTCTTGTAAGTTTTCTACTACTTCAAGAGGAGCTCCCGTACGGATAGCGAAGTCAATTAGCTCGTCCTTAGTTGCTGGCCAAGGTGCGTCATCCAAATAAGATGCAAGTTCTAAAGTCCAATACATTTCGTTAAAAGTTTATAATATTAATCCTGATTTGCACTATTAAAATGATGTGCTTTATCTTAATGCGAAAATATATTTTTATTTCAAGTAGACAAACTTATGCTAAAACAACATAAGCCTCTTATTTAAAGGAACTTATGTGATAAAGCAGTATGCCTGCGGCTACGGATACATTCAAAGAGTCTATACCGCCCGGCATATTTATGCGTACTGTAGTATCCATCAGGGAGAGTCTTTCTCTTGAGAGTCCCTTATCTTCATTTCCCATCCACAGGGCATATGAGTCCAGTTTCTTAAACGAATCTGCTGAAAGAATGTCCTCTGTTTTCTCGGTAGCTGCTAATTGAGGTATTCCCCAACTCTTCAGATACTCCAATGTACTACTCAGGCTACTCACTCTTGCTACTGGCAATTTGAGCAGTGCCCCAGCAGATGATTTTATAGCTCCCTCTCCAATCTCTGCATTTGCCTTTACTCCCACGATCATTAGATCTACATCAAATGCTAAGCACGAGCGTGAAATAGCACCAATATTCCGAATATCTTGAACGCCATCGCATACCAATACCTTTGGCGGTTTGCCTTCTTCGAACATTCTCGTAATGGTTTCCTCTAGCGGAACAAATTCTATTGGGCTCTTTATGGCAATAACACCTTGATGGCTTGCTCTAGAAATACGATTAAGCTTCTCTATGGGCACCATAGAGAAAGGGGTGCCAGTTGTCTTTGCTAACTGACGCAGCACTCCTATCTTTCTTGTATCTGCTTGGTTGTTTACATATACTTTACCAATAGTGACACCACTATTTAGCAAGTCTTCTACTGCATGAAAACCAATTACTATCCCTTCTTTACTCATTCGTTAATAGACTGTATTAGCCTGCTTATATAAGTCTGTATATTTCTTGTTTAATTCGTCACGTTTATACTCTCGTGTAAGAGCACCAATGTTACGAAGCACATCCAGATTATCTCGTCTGTCTCTTTCTACACTTTGTATTCCTTTGCTTTTAAACTTACCATAGTAATTGGCCATTTCGAATGCCCTATTTCCTATATCTGTGGTAAATGAATCTGCTTTCTCAACTTGACCAGCTCTATAATATATATCTGCACTAAGGGCTTTTATATTAAGACGCATAGGCAATACTGTTTCTGGCATAGAGCTATAGCACTTGTCTATTAATGCCGTAGCTTTCTCCATATCACCATTACGGGAGTAAAAATCTGCTACTTGTACAAATAAGGCTCTTAAGTTTCTAGGAACCAGTTGTGCTTTGTCATCTAAAAACAACTCACCTTTATCCATATTTCCCCACTCATAGTCTACCATAAGACGTTTGTACAGCAAGTCCATGTCGTCCATGCCTCGCAAATTACGACTTGCCTCTACCGGTATCAGTTGGTAGGTAAGTCCATTGTGTCTAAGGTATTTATCTAAGTTTAAGTACACAGAAGAACCTGTAGTCGTCGTCCAATAGATAGGTCTTTTCCAGCCCGTTTTAGCATTTGTTGCTATCACATCTAGCACTACAAGGTCACCCTTACTGAGTCCCGTTCTGCCTATGTTCCAAAACATTTTGTCTACAATCTTACTGGTGTCCTTTGCGGGTATATAGCCTGTTGCTATTACAGCTTCTTTATCTACATCCAAACTGAAGTTTTTAACTGGAAAATAATTATCCTTTTCAGTTCTCGATGAAATGTACTCTTTCTTACTATCATCATTGGACGTAGCATAACTTAGCACTTGATCCAGCGGGTAAAATTGATTTTGCGGGAAAGCCTTATTGTCATAGAATCTCACGTAATCTCTCTTTCCAGATACCATCTCATCGGCAGGTATGCTCATGGGCAATGCTTCAGAATCAAATACCTTATGCCTCAATGCACTGCTATACCATTCTGTAGGAAGAAGACTTAAGTTGATTATTCTAACATCTGTACGGTATCCTTCTACGTTTTGTGCATACCACAGTGGATAAGTATCATTATCTCCATTGGTAAACAATATCGCATTTTGCTCGCAGCTACTCAGGTAATTTTTAGCAAATGATATGGCTAGATACCTACCCGATCTGTCATGATCATCCCAGTTTTGAGAAGCCATAAGGAAGGGTGCAGCAAACAATGCTAGGATAGTTGCTCCAGTAGCAATCACGGTTTTATTTGCATATTTCTTGAGTATATCTACAAAGAAGAGAACACTTAGACCTATCCATATACAGAAGGTCTGAAAGGATCCTGCAAATGTGTAATCTCGCTCTCTTGGTTCCATTGGCGGTTGGTTTAGGTAAATCACTACCAATAGTCCTGTAAACAAGAACAGCACAAGTACGGTATAAAAATCCATCTTGCTGCGTTTATACATTACGAATATTCCGAGTAATCCCAATAGCAACGGTAAGAAGTAGTAGGTGTTTCTTGCTTTGTTATATTCCATGTCACTTGGCACTTCCATGGGTGCATTCAATCTCCACTCGTCAAAACCGTCAATACCCGATATCCAGTTGCCATGTTGGCTATTTCCTGTTACGTTTTGAAGATCATTCTGTCTTCCTACGAAATTCCACATAAAATATCTCCAGTACATCCAACCCATCTGATAATTGAACATGAACTTCATGTTGTTACTAAACTTCGGTTTTATTTGCTTAGCAGCAGCTAGTTGTTGTGCAAGGTCTTTGTTGGACGGGTCTGCTTTGGTTTGCTGCTCAAGTCTGTTTATTTTCATAAACATATCATCCATTCCACACCAAATCGGGTAGTAATTAGACTTCTCTGACATATCACCCATACGCGGCAAAATAGTAGAGAAACGATCATCATAAACAGGTGATTGCTTTGTGCCAACCTCTTCGTATTCATCATCACCGCGTCGATATTGTGTTTTTCCATCGTCTATAGCTGTAAGTCTTGCATTCCAATATGGACCATAGACAAGCGGTCTAGAACCATACTGCTCACGATTGATATAACTAAGCAGACTCTGTGCATCTTGAGGGTCATTCATATCTATAGCAGGTTCTGCAATAGAACGTATAACTACCATAGAGTATGAGCTAAATCCTATCATAATAAAGGCATAGCAAAGTATAACTAAATTGGCGATTGGTTTATTGACTCTAACAGTATACTTCAAGCCAAAAATAACCGCTACAAAGATGAGTACCATAAAGAACAATACTCCAGAGTTAAATGGCAATCCAAAGCTGTTCACAAAAATCATATCGAACCAAGCACCTATAGCAGGTGTCATTGGTATAATACCCCATTGCAATAATGCGATTGAACCAAATCCAATAACCGCTGCTTTTAGTACGTTCACCACAGACGTTCCGTACTTATTTACAAAGTAGTATAAGAATACTGCAGGCACTACAAGTATGTTTAGAAGGTGAAGACCTATACCTAACCCTACTATGTAGGCTATGAAAACGATCCATCGATCAGAACGAGGTTCGTCTTTCACTTTTTCCCATTTCAAAATAGCCCAAAAAGCCAAGGCCATAAAACAAGATGACCCTGCATATACCTCTGCCTCTACAGCACTAAACCAGAATGTATCCATAAATGTAACAGCCAAAGCAGCTACAAGACCAGAACCTACTATTCCAATAGCATCTCCTAAACTTACAGAAGAAGTATTTAAGTCTACTTTTAATATTTTTTTAGCAAAATGTGATGTAATCCAAAACGTAAACATCACAGTAGCTGCACTAGCAACTGCACTTAGCATATTTACCGCTATAGCTACCTCATTGGTACCCGCTTCTGCAAAAATGCTAAATAATCTTCCCAGCATTAGAAACAAAGGAGCCCCTGGAGGGTGCACTACTTGCAATCTATAAGACGCTGAAATAAACTCTCCGCAATCCCATAAACTCACGGACTGCTCAAGTGTAAGGATGTAAACCCCCAATGCTATTAGGAAGGTAATCCACCCAAAGATGGTGTTTATTCTTTTGAAATTATTCATTCGGTTAATTATTAAGTGTTATTCTTAAGTATCGGCGAAAATAAATATTTAGTTCATAAACTCTATAGATACTATCAATGAGAAGACGAATAGAGCAAAACAAACGTTGGTTCCTACTATATATAATTGAGGATATTTGTTCAATGAACCATTAAAATGGTTATTTGCATGTACCAAAAGGAAGAATAATTTGTCTACTTCATTTTCCATAACAACTTGCCCTGTATGCGACCACAACACGTTTAAGGTTTTCAAAAAAGTACCCGATTGGTTGGTATCAAAAGAAATTTTTGAAATTCATCAATGCGTTTCGTGCGGCTTTAAGTTCACGGGCAATGCCCCAAATGAAGGCGACATAGGTCCATACTACAACAGTGAAGAGTACGTAGAGCACAGCGACACCAACAAGGGGCTTATATACGGCGTATACCACAAAGCCAGAGAAATAATGCTAGGGTACAAGCTTCGCAAAATTCAAAAACTAGGAATTGGCAAGAAATTATTGGACATAGGATCTGGTTCAGGGTACTTCCTAAACCATATGCATCAAAATGGATATACCACTACGGGCGTAGAAATCAGTGACAAAGCACGTACTCTCTGCAAAGACAAATTTGGTATAGAAACACATGTTCCTTCTGAGTTTCTCGCTAATAAACTGGATACTGATTTTGACCTAATCACGCTCTGGCATGTATTTGAGCATGTTTATACATTTGATGCGTATTTTGATTTGTTTGCAGCTTCGCTAAAAGCAGACGGCAGACTAATACTTGCACTACCCAATAGCAATAGTACCGATGCCAAGATGTATAGTGAACACTGGGCTGCTTATGATACTCCTCGTCACTTGTGGCACTTTACGCCACACAGTATAGAACAGTTTGCAGCTAAAAGAGGATTTTCCTTAGAACACAAATATAGACTGCCATTAGACCCCTTCTTTAATGCCATGGTAAGTGCCAGTTATAAAAAATCATTCACCTTTTTACCCATCACCATACTCAAAGGGTTATGGGCATATTTGACATCATTAGTGAACATAGATTCGTCCAGTTCACTTATTTATGTTTTTAAGAAAGAGTAAGCTTATCGCTTTACAAAAGTTTTATTGAGCGTAACGTTTTGATTGACTATTTTTAAAATGTAGTTGCCCGCAGCCAAATTTCTTACGTTTACCACAGGGGCAAAAGGCATTGAAATCACTTCTGTTCCAGACATATCAAATACAGATATACTTCCATTCGATCCTTCGAAACCATTGATGTGAAGTTCACTTACCACAGGGTTTGGATACAACACTATTTCTTGGCCAATCATTTCTGAAACCGCTGCTGTCGTATTTTCAGATAGGTCTAGCGTATCTATAATCAAATCATCACCGCTTGTATTGTTATTGTCGTTTGCCGCAAGTACTGATGCAAATATTTGCAAATTCCCCTCGCCTACCTCAGGTGCAGTCCAGTCGAGTACCCACGTCATCGTTTTGCTTGTCACTCCATTAAACTTGTGTGTAATTCTATCGCTTTGGCCAGAAACTATATTGCCGTCAGCATTAGATGTGAACGAGCCTACTGCTAAGCCGCTACTACTCTGCACAAGCATTTCATAACCCCATTGAGCATTTCTTTCACTTGTTGGGTTTAATGTTATTCTATAATTTTTTCCCGGTTCGTACCCAGTAGCCGGTATATCTGTAGTTATCATATCCTGCTTTAAAATTGGTCTGCCTGCATGGCATCCACCTTGGGTAGCACATGTTTTACCCCCATCTACAGCAGAGCCAGTGTTGCCACCAGGACTGCCGCCACTATTGGCCAAAAAAAGGGTGGATACAGCAGCTAATACTGCGACTTTAAGTGTGGTGGATAAGCTCTTCATATGATTGTAATTTTTTGATTTCAAAGTCAAAAGTACTGTTTTATATAATGTGTTCTGTTATCAAGTTGCAAGATATGAACAAATCACATACATTTGCAGTAAATAATCCAAGAACGGAAGGGGTCACTGACCCCTTTTTTCTTAGCAAAAATTTTGGACGTAAAACAACTCATAACGCAAATTATAGAAGAGGACCTTACCACTTCAGACTGCTTTCTTGTGAACATAAGAAGCAATGAACGAGGTACCGATATGCGTTTTTTTATAGATGGAGAAAACGGTGTGGGTATACAAACCTGTGCACGATTAAGCCGAAAAGTATCTCGTATTTTAGACGAAGAATACGAAGACGAGACACCCATTCGTTACGAAATATCTTCTCCGGGTGTAGATGAACCTTTGCTAGACAAGAGACAATATCCGCAGCACATTGGCAGAGAATTGGAAATAGAGTTAGCCGAAGAAAAAACCATTAACGGCGAACTGCTTAGCGTGGGAGAAGAGAGCATAGAAATAGAAGTTTCTGTTTCTAAACACAAAAAAGAAAAACAAACCGTAGTGTTTGACGACATAATAAAAAGTATTGTTATAATATCCTTTAAACGAAAAAAGAAATGAGCTTACAACTAGTAGAATCTTTCTCAGAATTCAAAGAATTCAAAAACATAGACAGAGCCACCATGATGAGGGTTCTAGAAGATGTGTTTAGAACCATGATTAGAAGAAAATACGGTTCTGATGACAACTTTGATGTGATTGTAAACACCGATAATGGTGATCTAGAAATCTACAGAAATAGAGAGATTGTAGATATGGGTGAAGTAGAAGACCCAAACAAAGAATTAAATATAGAAGAAGCTAAAAAGCTTGAAGAAGACTACGAAATAGGCGAAGAAGCTATCGAGGAGATCGATATGGCTTCGTTTGGTCGTAGAACAATACTAACAGCTCGTCAAACACTGCTCAGCAAGGTGCTTGAATTAGAAAAAGACGAGTTCTACAAACTATACAAAGATCGCTCTGGCGAGATTGTTACAGGTGAAGTTTACCAAATCTGGAAGAATGAGATTATGATTTTGGATGATGAAGGCAATGAGCTAATTCTTCCAAAACGTGAAATGATTCCACGTGATTTCTTCAAAAAAGGAGACTCTGTACGAGCAGTAGTATTGCGTGTAGAAATGTATAATTCTAATCCAAAAGTAATTTTGTCTAGAACCGCTCCAGAATTCTTGGAGAGATTGTTTGAACTAGAAGTACCTGAAATATTAGATGGTCTTATTACTGTGAAGAAAATAGTACGTGAGCCGGGAGAAAGAGCTAAAGTAGCCGTAGAAAGTTATGACGACCGCGTAGACCCTGTAGGGGCTTGTGTAGGCATGAAAGGTAGCCGTATACACGGTATAGTGCGTGAGTTGAAAAACGAAAACATTGATGTTATCAACTTCACGTCTAACATACAACTGCTTATACAGCGTAGTTTAAGTCCAGCTAAAGTGTCTTCAATAACAATCAACGATAGTGAAGGCAAAGCAGACGTATTTTTACCAGCAGACCAAGTATCTCTTGCCATTGGTAAGGGAGGCCACAACATTAAATTGGCTGGTAAACTAGTGGGATACACCATAGATGTATACCGTGAAACCAACGAAGACGAGGATATGGATGTAGACTTGGGCGAATTTACAGATGAAATAGATTCATGGATAATTGATGAATTGAAAAACATTGGTTTAGATACCGCTAAGAGTGTATTGGATATGGGTACTGAAGACCTTATATCGCGTACAGAGTTAGAACAAGAGACAATAGAAGAAATTAAGAAAATACTAGAGGCAGAATTTGATTAATAATACTTTAAAGACTTAAAGTATTATTTTCGAACACTGCTTAGCAATAGATGGCTGACAAGAAAAAGACATACAGAATAAACAAGGTTGCAACTGAGTTCAACGTAAGTTGGAAAACTATCGTAGAACACCTGAGCGAAAAAGGGTTTGAAGTAGAATCCAAAATATCGGCCAAACTCGATGAAGCTATGTATCAGAATTTGCTTGGGTTTTATCAAAAAGATAAGCAAGCAAAAGAAGAATCTCAGCAACTCGAGATAAACATTCGGAAGGATGCAAAAACACACGAAATAACGGAAACTCAGAAACCTGAGCCTCCTGCTCCTGAGTTTAAGCCTGAGTCTACCATCTTCATAAAAGACAATACACTAGGGTCTAAGACGGAGAAAGAAGTGAAGCCAGAGCCACCTGTAGCTAAAAAGGTTGAGACAATACCTGAAGCCATAGTTGAGAAACCAGTAATACTAGAACCAGAAGTAAAGGTTGAGGTAAAGGTAAAGGTTGAGAAAGTACCTGAAGTGGTAAAACCTAAGGTTGCTGAAAAACCTAAAGAAGTAAAGGTAGAACCGGCCAATAAGGATGAGGATACTGGAAATCTTAAGGTACTAGGAAAAATCTCAATAGAGAAACCTGCACCAAAGAAAAAAACTGAAAAATCCGTTGCTAAGAAAAAAGAAGTAGCTCCTAAGCCAAAGGAAACGGTAGAAGTTAAAAAAGAAGACAAGATAGAGGAAGTTCCAGAAAATGTAAATACAGAATACAAAAAACTGGAGGGAACTACCGTACTAGGTAAAATAGTAATAAAGCCACCCGTAAAACGCACGAAAAAGGACAAAGACGAGCCAAAAAGAAAGCGTAAACGTATAAAAGGGGAAAAGGTAACGGCAGAGAAGCTTAGAACAGAACGCAGCAGCGGGAGAGAAAAGCCAGGAGAAAAGCCAGTAGTATCCCAAAAAGAAATACAAGACAAAATTAAGAAAACACTTTCCAGAATGTCTTCTGGCAAACAGGCACCCTCACACGGTGGCAAAGTGCGTCAGAAAGCTCGTAAGTTTAGACGACAAGAGCACAAGAAGAAGTGGGAAGAAAAACAGTTACAGGATATTGAAGAAAGCAAAATATTAGACGTTACAGAGTTTGTAACGGCCAATGATCTTGCCAATATGATGAATGTAAACGTGAACGAAATTATTGGAGCGTGTTTCTCACTCGGTCTTATGGTTTCTATAAATCAGCGACTCGATGCTGAGACTATTCAAATAGTAGCAGAAGAGTTTGAATACGAAGTAAATTTTGTAGACGCTGACGAAACTATAGAGATAGAAGAAGACGACGATAAAGAAGAAGACTTATTGCCACGTCACCCTATTGTTACTGTAATGGGTCACGTAGATCACGGTAAAACATCTTTACTGGATCACATACGTAATGCAAATGTTATAGCAGGTGAAGCCGGTGGAATAACACAACACGTTGCTTCTTATGAAGTGCAGTTGACAAACGGCAGCAAAATGACCTTCATAGATACGCCAGGTCACGAGGCATTTACTGCAATGCGTGCAAGGGGTGCTCAGGTTACCGATATTGCCATAATCGTAATAGCAGCAGACGATGTGGTTATGCCACAGACAAAAGAGGCTATTAGTCATGCTCAAGCTGCAGATGTTCCGATTGTTTTTGCTATAAACAAGATAGACAAAGACGGTGCTAACCCAGATAGAGTGAGAGAATCTCTCTCTGCTATGAATATTCTTGTAGAAGAGTGGGGCGGTAAGTTCCAGTGCCAAGAAATATCTGCTAAAAACGGTATTAACATAGAAGAATTACTTGAAAAAGTAAGCCTAGAAGCAGAGTTATTAGAACTAAAAGCCAATCCTAACAAAAATGCAAAAGGAGCGGTACTCGAAGCGAAAATAGAAAAAGGTAGAGGCATCGTAGCATCTATGCTTGTAAGCGAAGGTACATTACAAATAGGTGATGCTCTTATAGCAGGGCAACACTACGCAAGAGTAAAAGCCATGTTCAACGAACGTGGTAAAGCAATGAAAGTAGCGGGTCCTGGTTCGCCAGTATCCATTCTTGGTTTCTCTGCAGCACCAGCAGCAGGTGAAACTTTCCAAGTACTTACAGATGAGTCTCAGGCCAAAGAAATAGCCAATAAAAGAGAGCAACTGCAAAGAGAGCAGTCTATACGTACTACTTCTATGCTTACACTTGACACGATTGGTAAGCGTTTAGCCATTGGAAACTTCCAAGAGTTAAAACTCATCATAAAAGCCGATGTTGATGGTAGTAGTGAAGCACTTTCTGATTCATTACTAAGACTTTCTACCGAAGAGATAGAAGTAAAAATCATACAAAAATCTGTTGGACCAATTACGGACAACGATGTTCTTCTTGCAAAAGCGTCTGACGCGGTTGTCATTGGTTTCCAAGTGAGACCTATGCCGAGTGCTAAGAAATTAGCCGAAAGTGAAGGAGTAGAGATAAAACAATACAGTATAATATACCAAGCTATAGAAGAAATAAAAGCTGCTATGGAAGGTATGCTTACTCCAGATCTTAAAGAAGAGATTACCGGTACTGCAGAAGTACGTGAGGTCTTCAAGATTACTAAAGTGGGTACAGTAGCTGGTTGTATGCAAACTGAAGGTAAAATGTTCCGCGACAACAAAGTACGTATCATACGTGAAGGTGTTGTTGTATACACTGGCGAAATAGATACACTTAAGCGTTTCAAAGATGACGTGAAAGAGGTAGCTAAGGGTTACGAGTGTGGTATTCAGATTAAAAACTACAACGATTTACAAGAGCTTGACCTTATAGAAGGTTTCCGCGAAGTAGAAGTTGCCAGAAAATTGAAATAACATTTTCCGTTTCGAATAATATTCAGCTCTGGTACTATTAAGTATCGGGGCTTTTTTATGAATCATATTTCCATTTTCTTCTTAAATTGCACCGATGAACAGTGCAATCATAACAGGTATGGGATACTACGTGCCAGACAACGTAGTAACCAACAAAGATCTCTCTAAACTAATGGACACTAACGATGAGTGGATAGTAGAGCGTACAGGCATAAAAGAGCGTAGATGGATAAACAATGACGAGAGCACCTCTTCTATGGCTTTAGAAGCCTCTAAAAATGCCATAACTGATGCTGGTATAGACAAAACGGATATCGATTTTATCATCTTTGCTACACTTAGCCCAGACTATTACTTCCCTGGCCCAGGAGTTACCTTACAAAAAGAGCTTGGTCTAGACACCATAGGAGCATTAGACGTAAGAAACCAGTGTAGCGGTTTTGTATACGCACTGTCTATTGCAGATCAATACATCAAAACAGGGATGTACGAAAATATACTCGTAGTGGGCTCAGAATACCACAGTGGTGGCCTAGATAAAACAACCAAAGGACGCGGTGTCTCCGTAATATTTGGTGATGGAGCAGGAGCGGCTATTGTATCTAAAAGTCCTACTGCCGATAGAGGTATCCTCTCTACCCACTTACATGCACAAGGCGAACATGCAGAAGAACTTACCCTAATAGGGCCAAGTACACGCAGATGGGTGCCCGAAATAATAGATAATGCTGGGAAAGAGGATGAAGCCATTTACCCCTATATGAACGGTACATTTGTCTTCAAACATGCCGTAACGCGTTTTCCTCAAGTAATAGGAGAAGCACTCAGCAAAAACAACTTAGAGTCTACTGATATAGACCTTCTCATACCTCATCAAGCAAATCTTCGTATCTCACAGTTTGTACAGAAAAAGATGGGCCTTTCCAACGATCAAGTTTTTAATAATATACAGAAGTACGGAAATACAACCGCAGCTTCTATTCCTATCGCTTTGGCAGAGGCAAAACAAGCAGGCAAAGTGAAAGAAGGTGATCTTATATGCTTAGCGGCATTTGGCAGTGGTTTCACATGGGCCAGTGCCCTCATTAGATGGTAGGGTAATCTAAACAGGTTAAGGTATCACTTATCATAGTCCTTAATTGAGACCACATAGTTAGGTGAACCACTAATAGCAAGACGAATACACAGAACACATACTAGCTTAGTAGACCTTCTGGTATTCTCTGAAATCTACTTCTCTCGAACTAGTTTTTTATTCTTTAGAGAATAAACACTATCGCACAACACTAGCTCACTCTCTTTATGTGTTATAAACAAAGCGGTCTTGCCTTCAGACTTTAATATTTTGATAGCCGCCAGTGTTTGTTCTTTACTATTTGTATCGAGGTTATTGGTCACTTCATCAAATATGAAAACTTCTGCATTCTTGTACAATGCCCTTGCAATGGCTATCCGCTGCCGTTGGCCACCACTTACTTGCTTACCTACCTCTCCTACTGAGGTATCAATTCCATTTGGCAGTGTTTTTACCCAGTCTGTTAGATTCACTTTTTCCAAACAACTCCATACCCTTTCTACATCTGGGGTATCATCCAGAAATGCCACATTGTGCAGTATACTGGTATTGAGCATAAACACATCCTGTTTCACATACGAAAACAAGTATTGATAGGCTGCTTTTTGCTCTCTAGACAACACCTTCCCATCTACAAGCACATTTCCGCCTTGCGGCTCCAATAGTGAACATAGGACATTCATCAACGTAGATTTGCCGGCTCCACTATTCCCTATCAGTCCAATAAACTCTCCCTTTTTGATATCCAAACTAAGGTCAGCTAAGATCAGTTTATTGCTGCTGTATCCAAAACTTACATTGGACAGAGAGAGAGACTGTTCAAAAGAGAGTGTTCCCACCTTAGCATCCACTAAATCTGTGTCTGCCTCTTTTATAAAATCTATGATGTAGTTGTGAGTAGACAAGGAGTTGGAAGCACCTATCACCCTATTCATACTTGGCAAAAGCCTAAATGAAACCCCTGCATATATAGAAATAGAGGATATTATCGCACTCGCTCCAATCTCACCCAATACACCATATAGCACTACACACAATATTCCAGCAATAGCCACTACCTCATAAATGCGAGGTGGCACATGATGCGATTTGATGTAAACACTCTTATTCAGCTTGTAGATTTCATTTTTAATCTTTTCATACTTCTTAAATGAGTGACTTGCACTGTTCCAAAGTTTAATCTGTGCAATACCAGCGGTGAGTTCCACAATATTCTCATATAAAAACGGGAAAGCTGAGTGTAGTTTACTGCCCTGTTCGGCAAGTTTATTCCTATTGAGGTATACCAAAAAGGCGGCAGCCGGAATAATGGAGGCAAAGCTGAAAACAAACAGAAATGGGTTGTACACTAAAATGGCCGTCAACATCATTATCACGATGCTAAGTTCCGATAGCAACATCACACTCGAGAGCAATATAGTATCTGTAAAAGACACCGTTATGGATACAATTTCATTTACTATGTCTGCTGACTTGCGTTCATGAAAATAAAGCAACTCTCTGCTCGCTATGTATTTATAATGCTTGCTGGATACATTTGATGTAATCTCAAAAGCCCATTTTACCTGTACCTTGTTGATTTGAACCAAGATGATATTTTTAACCAAGTACACGATAAACAGTATAGCGGTCATCACCATCACAAATGTTTTCTCATTTGTGATACCCAACTCGTTGTATACAAACCGAGTGAATATATTATGCAGTATGAAAGTAGGCTTTAGGATAGACAGTATGGTATGCAATAAAATACCGATTCCCCCTATTTCCATTAGGGCGATGAGTACACTCAGCCCAACCATTTTGGAATATTTCTTTTTGCACGAATCGTCCAATGCTGCCCAAAGCTGCATCCAAGAAGTCGATATGCCTTTTAGCTTACTCAAGTATCTCTATTATTTCTATCTCTAGTAGTATTGGCATATATCCAGGCACCCTTGTGTTCCCGTCTGCACCGTATGCCATACCTGAGGGCACTATGGCCCTTGCACTCTCCCCTAGTCCGAGTTTGCTCACCAAGAAGCGTATACCGCCCAAAACTCCTTTGTCATTTACATCATACACCAACAGCCTATCGCCTTGACTGCTCGCAATGAGCTGCTCATTGAGTGATTTTATGATATACTTCACCTTGGCTTTTTTGATGGGTTGAGGACCACTATTGGTTTTTAGTTTCTCATATACTATGCCTGTTGCACTATCGCTTATGCCATTCCAGCGTAGGTTCTCTGTATACCTGCGTATGGCATCTTTCTCATACACTTTCTTGTAGGAGATGTGCTCTACGTCAGTCAGTTTATCTCGCATCCAAATGTACACCGTAATCTGTTCATCGTCCTTGAGATGGTCAGGCACCGTACCCTTCATAGATGTATAAAACTCCTTCGCTGTTAGTTTTAGCTTTAGGCTATCTCCTTTGCATGTTTGCGTCAGTAATGTAGTAAGCGTAGAACTGCTATCGAGCTGTAGCCTATGCACTTCTATTTTTCTACCAAGTCGCAGTGTATTGAGGTACACAGAATCTTTTGCATTACTGGCATCTATATCCATAAGCCAATGATTTTTCAACTCAGCTTCACAGGGCTGTCCGCCTCTACTGTAGACTACGTTTCCTAGTTTGTCCATAGGCTTGTTGTTACAAGACCATAGCAGTATACTCCCCAACAAAACAAAAAATACGTTTCTCATTTGAATTGATTTCGGTATGTTTTTATTGATTCTTTGAATTTGGCCAAGGTGTTTTCGAGCGAATCTTTACTGGCACCGCCAGCAGCATTCTTGTGCCCTCCACCATTGAAAAATTCTGCACTAAATTCGTTGCACGGAAAGTATTCTGCACTTCGAAAACTCATTTTCACTAAGTAACCTCTGTCTATAATAAGAGCACTCATTTGTACTCCTTTAATACCCAGTCCGTAGTTCACAAATCCTTCCGTATCTCCGGTGATTACGTTATATTTATTAAGCTCTTCTACAGTCATATGAGCCAAGGCTACCTTGCCATCTTCAATGAGTTCAATTTTATTTGCCAAAAAATAACCCAGTAGTTGGAGTCTCTCTAGTCTATTCTGGTCAAACAGTGAGCGGTATATTCTATCTGGAACCACACCCAAGTCCATCAGGTCTGCTGCGGTACGTATGGTGCTACTTGTGGTACTTCCGAAGCGGAAAGAGCCGGTATCCGTTATCAAACCCGTATATATACACTCTCCCATTTCTTTGGTCATAAGGCTTGGGTCTAAGTGTGTCTGTACATAGCGATAAACCAGCTCACACGCAGAGCTAGCACCTATCTCTACAAATCGCTCATTATCAAAATCCTGTGGATCTTGGTGGTGATCTATCATCACAAGCTTAGCATTGCTGTGCTTGATGTACTCACCCATATCATTGATACGGCCTAAAGCATTAAAATCCAAACAAAAGACATAGGCCGCATTATCTATCAGCTCCTTGCTACGTGTGGTTTCATCTTCGTACACTACCACGGTATCGTTACCGGGCAACCAGTGTAAAAACTCTGCGTAATCTGTAGGCGTAACCACCTGACTATCAATGCCTGCATTTTTAAAATAATGATAGAGGCCAAGAGTAGACCCCATGGCATCACCATCAGGCTTATGGTGGGTAGTTATTACTATACGTCCTGAGTGTTTACGTAGTTCTTGAAGATTATGTTTTATGGTATCTTGCACGCTCTATTTATTTGAGACAAAACTCGTAAAAAGAAAGAGATATATCTATTTTTGCGGCCATTTAACAAAAGAAAATAGTAATGTCAAACATCACATTCACAATGATTAAGCCAGATGCAGTTGCAAACGGCCACACCGGAAACGTTATCAATGATTTCATAGTAGGCGGTTTCAAGCTTAAAGCTATGAAGTATCTTCATCTCAGTAAAGAGCAAGCAGAAGCATTTTATGGTATCCATCGTGAACGTCCATTTTTCAATGATCTTGTAAGCTTTATGATCTCTGGACCAATAGTAGCTGCAGTATTAGAAAAAGAAAATGCCGTTGCAGATTTTAGAACCTTGATAGGTGCGACTAACCCTGCAGACGCTGCAGAAGGAACCATACGTGCTAAGTATGCTAAATCTATAGATGCTAATGCAGTACACGGAAGCGATAGCGACGAAAATGCAGCTGGCGAAGCTTCATTCTTCTTTTCTAGCTTTGAGATGTACTAGTTAAGACAAGCAATAATACAGATACCTAGAAAGTACCGCCAATCATTTGGTCGGTACTTTTTTTGTTTTTAGCGGCGAAATGAAACACCAAACCATTTATTTCGTTACCTTGGTATCCGCAACGGCAATATGGCTACTTTTACGTAGTATTTGTATGTGTTGCCACACTAATTTATTACAAAATACATGAAATTAAGAAATACATTCTTCCTCATTGCCCCTATACTGTTTGTTGGTTTTGGTTTTTATTTAAAAACGAGCGATGAAGGGGAGAACATACTGCTGAGAGCGATAAATGCAAGTTTACAAAGTGCTCACTACGATGCACCTGCTGTAGACGACGACTTTTCTCAAAAAGCATTCTATACCTACCTCGAAAATATAGATGCCAACAAGCGACTGTTGCTACAAAGCGATGTAGATGCTCTTAAGGTCTACGAAACCAAAATAGATGACGAAACCAAGAATGGAACCTATTCATTGTTTGAAAAGTCTCTCGAAATACTAGACCGTCAAATGAAAGAGACCGAAGGGTACTTTATAGAGATCCTCGCTCAACCGTTTGATTTTAATGCAGAAGAAGACGTGACTTTTGGTGATGAAACGGCTTATGTAACTACACCAGATGAGCTAAAAAACCGCTGGCGTAAGTACCTGAAATACAATGTGCTTACACGATTATACGCCGATAAACTAGCACAAGATAAGTTGGCAGAAAATTCGGATACCGTGTATACGCCTGTATCGCTAGACTCCCTTGAATCAAAAGCAAGAAGAGGTGTGCTAAAGACACACAAAGACTATTACAAAAGGCTGAAAAGATTAGACCGCAAGGAACGTTTATCCATGTACGTGAATAGCATTACCACCGTCTATGATCCGCATACCAACTATTTTCCGCCTGCTCAAAAAGAAGATTTCGACATACAAATGAGTGGCAAGCTAGAAGGCATTGGTGCTCAACTGCAAGAGAAAGACGGCTACATAAAAATAACCAATGTAATCCCCGGTGGGCCATCATCGCTTCAGGGAGACTTACAAGCCAATGACCTGATCCTAAAAGTAACGCAAGAAGGGAAAGAACCCGTAGATGTAGTAGATTGGAGGATAAGTGACGCAGTGAAAATAATACGTGGTAAAAAAGGAACGAAGGTTACTTTGACTGTACGTAAACCAGATGGATCACAAAAAGATGTAACCATAACAAGAGATGTAGTAGTACTTGAAGAAACCTATGCTAAGTCGCTACTAATAAAAGACAACGACAACCTAACTGCAGGCTATGTATACCTTCCTAGCTTCTATGCCGATTTCAGAAACCCACGTGGTAGATTTAGCTGGAAAGATGTAAAAGCAGAGGTAGAGAAACTAAAAACTGCGGGTGTACACGGAATCATATTGGACCTAAGAAACAATGGTGGGGGATCACTGGATGATGTTGTAAAAATGGGTGGTCTTTTTATCGATCAAGGTCCGATGGTACAAGTAAAAGAAAAGGGCAGAAAAGCTCAAGTACTCGAAGATAGATATGCCGGAGCAGAGTGGGATGGAGCATTGGTTATCATGGTAAATGAGTTTAGTGCATCGGCATCTGAAATAATGGCTGCTGCTATGCAAGACTACGGTAGAGCTGTAATCGTAGGATCATCATCTACACACGGTAAAGGAACCGTCCAACGTTTCTTAGACCTCAACAGAGCTGTACGCAGTAAAGATGTACCAGACCTCGGAAGCGTGAAACTAACCATCCAAAAATTTTATAGAATCAACGGTGATGCCACACAGCTAAAAGGTGTACGCTCCGACATACTGTTGCCCGACAACTATATGTACATCAAAACAGGCGAAAAAGAACACGATTATCCTATGGCTTGGGACCAAATAGCAAGCTCTAGTTATGATGCGAAACAATTTAACATAACAGCTAAAGTCTATAAAAAGAGCCAAGCTCGTGTAAAAAAGAGTGAGACTTTTCAGTTAATAGAACAAAATGCTCGCCGCTGGGAAAGAGAACGAGCAGACAATACCTACCCACTTAGTTTAAGTGCTTACGCTACCCAAGAAGAGAAAGATAAAAAAGAAAGTGCGAAATTTAATGTGCTAAAAAAACTAGTGATTGATGGTTTTGAAGTAACGAATACGGAGGTAGATCTTGCCGTTATTAATACCGAAGAATCTCGCCAAAAGCGTAACAACGATTGGATAAAAAGTATAAGCAAGGATCCTTATGTATATGAGAGTCTTCAAATCATAGAAGACCTAAACTAGAAATAGAGTAGCTCTTATATTCTACCCCCATATGTACTGTAGACAGTAGCTCCGTCTCCACACTAGATGTGTTGCATTGTGAAATTGGCTGTCACTTTTTTCTTCCCTTTATTGTATGCTTATCAAGCACTTCTTTTCTCCCTGCTCGTACAGCAGTAGAGCTTTTATTCCCCCAGAGTTCTGCTCTGGCTACTTTCAAGGCCTCGGTAATCTCTATCATAGGTGAAGGATAGGTGGTCTTTACCCCAAACATCACCCGCTCCATCTCATTCATTTTCCACGGTTCATGAATATACTCTTTAGGGAAATCTGCCAATTCGGGTACCCATTTTTTGATAAATAAACCATGTGGGTCGTGCTCTTGAGCTTGTTTGGTAGGATTGTAAATACGAATGGTATTGATACCCGTAACAGAAGCTTGCATCTGAAACTGTGGGTAATGAATGCCAGGCTCAAAGTCCGTGAATTGTCGTGCTAAGAAATGAACGCCATCCTCCCAACTTTGTAGCAGAGCGTGTGTAAGAAAAGACACCAACATACTTCGCATTCTAAAATTAAGATACCCAGTCTGCGTAACACATCGCATACAGGCATCCACTAAGGGAATACCCGTAGTGCCACTTTCCCAACGCCTTATATAGGCTTCATTCCGCTCGCGTTTGATGTAACTGTACGCTTTATTCTGCGGCACAAACTCCATTTCTATTTCCTGCTCAAATTTTTGGATGAAATGATCGTGCCATCGCAATCGCGATAAAAACGCATTCAAATTTCGTTTATTCCCCTTCTTTTTGGCGAGGTGAGCTGTTTGGTACACCTGCCGAACACTCAAACTCCCCCACGCTAAATGCGGCGATAGTCTGCTGCATGACTCACGACTTTCTGCTGGTTTAGAAATATGATACATATAACTCTTCGATCGTTCACCTCCAAAACTTTCCAATAATTGATGAGCTCGCTGCTCGCCGCCGCGTTGTATTTCGCTATCTACCTCAAGGTCTTTAAAGTAATGGCATATATAATTAGGCAGGTCTGGTTTTACGGTCTTGAGTTTTCCTATTTCTAACACCACCTGAGCATCATGCATATAAGCATACCACATTTTTATCCAATCGGTACGGTTGCGAATGCCCCGTAGAACACCATTGGCTTGTTCCTCGTGCCACTCAACGGCATTAGGCATACACCACTTGGCCAAGGCCTTATCTATGCTGTAAGTGATGTTCAAGCCCGTCTCTTGATGCGAGTAAATATTCTTCACCTCATACAAGCGATGTATCGCTTCAAATACTTGGATACTATCTCCTTGTACTACCGTAAGGTGTTGATTATAAGATTTTAACACCTTGCCTATATGCACCAAACAATCTCTTACAAACTGCCAATGGCGATGGGCATAGTGCCTTTCATCTACTACCCTGGAATCCAAAATATACAGTACTACCACCGGCAAACCCGCTGCCACTGCTTTTTGCAATGGAACATGGTCATTGAGTCTCAAGTCCCTCTTGAGCCACACAATATTTACCTTGGGCAAAGACATCCCTTTATGAACGTACGCCACCATACTTTGTTCAAACCAATACAAACCATCTCGAGCACTCTGCGTTATACACCTATGACAAAACGAGTATTGATAGTAGGCGGAAATACGGGAATAGGTGCAGCTTTAAACGAGCAACTCATGAGTGAAGGAGTAGAAACTATCCTGATAAGTAGAAGCCAAGGAGATGTAGATATAACTGCAGAGGACCCTAACTTTCCTGCGGTGGAAGGAGCGATAGATGCACTGGTATATTGCCCGGGAAGCATCAACCTAAAACCTTTTAGAGGTTTGAAATTGTCTGACTTTGAGCACGATATGAATGTGAATTACTTTGGTGCGGTGAAAACCATCAAAAAGTACATGCCAAACTTGAAAGAATCTGATCATGCCAGTATTGTACTCTTTAGTACTGTCGCGGTTCAAAAAGGCATGCCTTTTCACAGTAGTATAGCCGGAGCAAAAGGAGCCGTAGAAGGCCTTACCAGAGCATTGGCTGCAGAATATGCTCCAGCTGTACGCGTTAATTGCATAGCACCAAGCCTAACGGATACTCCACTTGCCGAGAAATTACTTCGTAATGAGAAGCAACGAGAAGGTGCAGAAAACCGCCATCCCCTAAAAGCTATAGGCGAAGCATCTGATATTGCCCACATGGCTCAATTTCTGATTAGTGATAAAGCACAATGGATGACTGGGCAGATCATAGGAATAGACGGAGGCATGAGTAGTCTAGCTACCGGTTAATTTTGGATAGAGCACATATGGAAGGGGACCACCTTGGCATTTTCCAAGTGTTGTGTTTCGCTTAAAGGGTACCGATAAACGAACACTGATAATCAACCATTAAATGCATAAAAAGATCAACCTTCCGACGAAGCTGTGCCTTACCTGCGGTCTCCCATTCAGTTGGAGAAAGAAGTGGGAACGTAGTTGGGATAACGTAAAATACTGTAGTGAACGCTGTAAACGAAATAAAAAATAAATCGCTGGTACACTGGTTTCGAAACGACCAACGCATATCCGATCATGAGATAATATCACGATTGGATGACTTTAAGGGTGTATCTGCATTCTATGTACACGCAGAGAAATATACCGCTCAGCACCCGCTACAGTTTGACTGGGTAAGCAAAAAGCGAAAGACTTTTTTGATAGAATCCTTACGTGAACTTGCAGCAAAATTAGACATATTAGGTGTTGATTTTAAGGTGTTTAACAACACGAAAGAGCTGCAAGAGAGTGCTATTTTAGAGGCTAAAACACTCACTTACCAAAGGTGCCACGGCACCGAAGAAAGAAAACAAGAAGCAGTCGTTCTTGAATTGCACGCTGGTGCAGTCTATACTTTTGATCATTTTACGCTAGTAGACCAGCACAACTTACCGTTTGAGTTGCACCAAATGCCCAAGACTTTTACGCCGTTCAAAAACAAAGTCGGTAAACACGGTTGTTACTCTGAAACAATATCACTACCACCACTACCCAAAAATTCTATTTCGTTTGAGTTAAAAGGAGGAGAAAATCCGGCCCTCAATCGATTGAAATATTACCTGAATGATAGTCACCTCATAGCCACCTACAAAGAAACTCGCAACGGCATGGTAGGCACAGACTATAGTAGCAGACTCAGTCCTTGGCTCGCATTAGGAAACATTTCTGCTCGCACCGTTTTTGATTATATCGTACACTATGAAAATACCGTAGTTTCTAATGCCTCTACCTACTGGCTCATTTTCGAATTGCTGTGGCGAGACTTCTTCCAACTGCAGCTACAACTACACGGCGATGCATTCTTCCAAAAAGGCGGAATACAGCGTAAATCTATTTCCTGCAAACAGGATAAACGCCTGTTTGAGCAATGGAGCTATGGGCATACCGGAGATGACCTGGTAGACGCTAACATGCGGGAGCTAAATGCTACTGGATGGATGAGTAACCGCGGGAGACAAAACGTAGCCAGTTACCTCATACATGACCTCGGCATTGACTGGAGATGGGGTGCAGCATACTTAGAAAGTCAACTCATAGACTACGACCCTGCCAGCAATTATGGCAATTGGATGTATATAGCGGGTGTAGGTCACGATCCTAGGCCGTTCCGAAAATTCAATACACAAGGACAAGCAGAGCGATACGACGCAGACAAAACATACCGAAACTTATGGCTAAAATAGGATTACTATTTCCACACCAACTGTACAAAGAATCTGAATTGGTAGACACCTGTAATGAGGTCTATCTCATCGAAGATGATTTGTATTTTTCACAATACACCTTTCACAAGCAGAAACTTGTACTGCATCGAGCCAGTATGAAGTACTATGCCGACTATATAGCCAACAAAGTCAACGTAAACTATATAGAATTTCATGCTATGGACACGCTAGCAGATCTCTTTCTATCCTTGAGAAACAAGGGTACAGAAGACGTCTATTACACCCTGACTGACGACTATTTATTGGAAAGAAGGATCAAGCGTTTTGCAAAGCAGTTCGGTCTAAAACTTCATACATTTACCAACCCAAACTTTATAGAATCGGCAGATGAAATTGCCGATACTCTAGGCAAACAGAAGAAATACCTAATGGCTAATTTCTATACTGGACAACGCAAAAAATACAAGATTCTACTCGAAGATGGGGAGAAACCCCTCGGAGGTAAGTGGAGTTTTGATGCAGAGAATAGAAAGAAAGTACCCAAAGGTGAAGCGATACCTGTAGTAGAAACTCCAAAGGCTAATAGCTATACAGACGAAGCAAAAGCCTATGTAGAAAAGTACTTTGGCAACAACTACGGAAGCGTAGACACATGCTACTATCCTACTACGCATTCGGATGCAGAAAACCACCTTCAATCCTTTATAAACGAGCGATTTGTAAAATTTGGGGACTACGAGGACGCACTGGTAAAAGACGAGAATTGGTTGTGGCACTCTGTCCTCACCCCTATGCTCAATATTGGCTTGCTTAGTCCAAAGCAAATCATAAACGAAGTACTCATAGCACACAAAGAGCAAAATTTCCCACTGAACAGTCTAGAAGGATTTATTCGTCAGATTATCGGTTGGCGGGAGTTTATACGGGGCATCTATTCCTTAGAAGGTGTGAAGCAACGAACAACGAACCACTTGGGATACGAACGCAAAATACCCCGGAGTTTTTGGGAAGGAACTACCGGTATTATACCCCTTGATAGCACCATCAAGAAGCTACTCAAAACAGGATATTCCCACCACATTGAGCGACTGATGATTTTTGGCAACTTTATGTTGCTCTGCGAGTTTGACCCGGATGAAGTCTACCGTTGGTTTATGGAGATGTACGTAGATGCATACGACTGGGTAATGGTCCCTAATGTGTACGGTATGACGCAATATGCAGATGGCGGGCTGATGACCACCAAGCCGTATTGCAGCGGGAGTAACTATGTGCTCAAAATGAGCGACTATCCCAAAGGCGACTGGTGCGAAACTTGGAATGCTTTGTACTGGCGATTTATTCATGTAAACAGCGAAGCCTTTAGCAAAAATCCCCGCATGGGAATGATGGTAAATCTAGCTAAGAAGATGGAAGGACCTAAAATGGACGCACATTTGGAGCGAGCAGAAGCTTTTTTGGCAGAGCTAGATAAGGGATAAAAAAAAGGAGTCTTGTCAGACTCATTTATCAACTCTTTGGAATAGTGCCATGTGCATCAAACGTAAATAGAAGCTTATCTTCGTAGTATGGATTTCAAAACTGCAGAGCAATCACAAATCACACTTTCTGAGTTAATGCTTCCTTCTCACTCCAATTTTAGCGGCAAGATACACGGTGGTCATATTCTAAATCTCATGGACCAAGTAGTATTTGCGTGTTCGAGTAAGCACAGTGGCCACTATTGTGTCACGGCATCTGTCAATAGAGTAGATTTCCTGCATCCCGTAGAAGTAGGCGAAATATTAACCCTAAGGGCATCGATCAACTTCACTGGAAGAACCAGTATGGTCGTAGGCGTACGTGTAGATTCCGAAAATATACAAACGGGCAAATCCAACCATTGCAACTCCAGTTATTTTACCATGGTGGCAAAAGACAGCAGTGGCAAAAACGTAGCTGTACCCGGATTGTTGCTTAATGATAAGGAAGATGTGCGGCGATATGTACGCAGCATTTACAGGCAAGAACAGCGAAAAAATAG
>TARA_B110000902_G_scaffold5648_2_pt1 | contig 41637 bp, 29 predicted proteins | sample TARA_B110000902 | Tara Oceans TARA_B110000902 (sample SAMEA4398009) | marine metagenome | biome: Polar Biome; feature: [SRF] surface water layer (ENVO:00010504); material: water (ENVO:00002006), including particulate matter (ENVO:01000060) such as... | depth 5 m | reverse complement strand
AGATACCAAGGAGATTGTCGATTGCCATCGTAGAAGGAATGAGCCGTACTATTTTTGGAGGTGAACCAAGAAATAGCAATTAATAAAATAAAATAGCCACCAATAATGAGCAATACTAATAAAGGATCCATTCTTTTAATAAGTTGAGATAGTTGCAAAATAATAGTTATTGATAACTTTGTATCAAATTATTATCAATGAACATGAATTTCGAGCCGGAAGTTGAAGAACTGGTTGAGTTAGCATTGGATATTGATCAAGAGAAGGAAAGAAGTCTCATTGTGTATAATGATGACTACAATACTTTTGAGCATGTAACCTCAACACTGATAAAAGTATGTAAACACCGCCCTATTCAGGCCGAGCAATGTACTTATATTATTCATTATAAAGGAAAATGTATTGTAAAAAAAGGGAGTTACGAAATATTGAAGCCTATGAGAGAAGCCCTATCCGAGGCTGGAATTAAAGCTGTTATTGAATAAATGGAATTTTCTTCAAAACTAGTCGAGCAAGCCGTTGAGGAAATTTCTAAGTTACCAGGTATTGGAAAGAAAACAGCCTTACGACTGGCTTTGCATCTTTTAAAACAGCCAGAGGATCAGACCCTACTGCTGACAGAAAAATTAAAAGAATTGCGTGAGCACATCAAATATTGTCAGATATGTCATATTATGAGCGATATCGAAGATTGTACATGTAAGACAATGTCTGTAGATCCTGCGCTGATTTGCGTTGTTGAAGAAACGCCTGATGTACTGGCGATTCGTAATACAGGCCAATATAATGGTATGTTTCATGTATTAGGGGGTCGAATTTCCCCTATTGACGGTATTGGGCCGGATGAATTGATGATTACAAGTTTAGTCAATCGAATCAAACTAAGTGAAGGAGAAATAAAGGAAGTCATTCTGGCACTTAGCGGTACTTTGGAGGGTGATACGACTGCTTTTTATTTAACCAAACAATTACAGGAGTTGTCCGTCGAGGTGACCTCAATTACGCGAGGAATTCCTGTGGGCGGTGAACTAGAATACGCCGATGAAGTTACTTTAGGAAGGAGTATTATGACCCGTAGTAAAGTAAATACAGATTAATTTGGGTTGTTATTGATGCCCTCCCAAAGTGAATAGAAAATAAGGAGCAGGATCCCTGCAATTAAAATAGGAAAAGCCCAATTGGCTTCCCCTTCTCTAAGGCCAGCCAAGAACCTGATGCTGGCTAGCCCGGCCGCGACCAAGCCTAAAAGTACACCCAGACCCTTTCTAACAATTGGATTCATTTTTTATGCGTGAATAGAGCAGTTATATTTTTTTTACTAAATATTCTTTAAGATAAATATTGTTCAATTTGGAGTTAAAATATTTGTAAAACTTATAAACATCTCATTGTTTTCAATTTTTAATTGAATTGTAGAAACCAATTTTAATTTTTTTTAGTTAAATTGATCTATATTAAAATTTTGTAAACTAAAATAAAAACTATGAATGTATTATTTAACGCTGTGATGTTGCCTACTGATTACGTGGGATTCACCTTTTTTATAGGCAGCATGGCAATGATGGCGGCAACTGTATTTTTCTTTTTCGAAATGGGTAATGTCGAAGGTAAATGGAAAACATCAATATTAATCTCAGGATTAATTTGCTTCATTGCAGCCGTTCATTATCTCTACATGAGAGAATATTGGATAGAAAATCAAGATTCGCCTACGTTTTTCAGGTATGTCGATTGGATATTGACAGTACCCTTGATGTGTGTTGAATTTTATCTTATTTTAAAAGCTTTTGGTGCCAAAATGGACCTCTTATGGAAAATGATTGCTTACTCTCTGTGGATGCTTGTTTTTGGATATATAGGCGAGGCCGTTGATGTTGATAATAGTAAAATTTGGGGTGCTGTATCTACCATAGGCTATGTAGGTATTTTCTACGAAGTATGGTTTGGATCTGCGAAAAAGCTTTCTCAAGGATCAAATGATCCTCATTTGCAGAAAGCATTTAACACCTTAGCTTGGTTCATATTTGCTGGATGGGCAATCTATCCAATCGGTTATATGTCAATGGACAATGGACTTATAGGTTCTGCTATGGGTCTTAACTTGGATATCATTTATAATATAGGAGATGCAATAAATAAAATTGGGTTTGGACTAGTGATTTATTCATTGGCCATCAGCAGTGGTAAAAAAGCCGAAGCTTAAAACCATTTAATTTTTTAAAAGAGGACATCTAATGTCCTCTTTTTTTATGACTAAATATTTACAATACGGATTAGCTTTGGTTGTGGGATCACTTTATTTGGTGTTTATCCCTGAAGATGATGTGACAAATATAATGGCACTGACGGCTATTTTGTTTTTTGGTGTACCCCATGGTGCTATCGATCACAAAATACATCTCAAGTTCTCAAAAAAAAGTAATGTTAGAAAATTCATTTTGATATATATCTTGGTGGGTTTGGGCTTTTTGTTGTGGTGGGTGTTGATGCCACTGAAAGCGTTATGGATCTTTATTATTTTATCGGCCTATCATTTTGGACAAGAATTGATTGAGGACATTGCAGAAACCCCGAAAGACCCTATTTTAAATTTAAGTTGGGGATTGATAGTATTAGTAAGTCCAATCATTTTGAAATTTAATGAACTACTACCTACCCTAAATTTCGTTGGTTCACAACCGATATCAAGGATCCCGAAGGATATCCAATTAATTACCATTTTAGTCATTCACTTACTGGGCTATGCTTATATAGCTTATCTTCTTGTTAAAGGAGTAATTCGTAAAGCAGCTGTCATTCGTTTGATTCTTTTTTCTATTTATTTATTACTGAGCTATCTTCTACTTCCTTTTATTGTCGCTTTTGCTATTTATTTTGTTTTATTTCATTCAATCAATGCAATGCGACACCAATTTTTTTGGATGAAAGATCGTACGACTGGTTATACATTCGCTACCTTCTTAAAAGACCTAAGTCCTTTTACTTTACTGACCATTGTGGGAATGTCTGGTTTGATTTATTATTTAGATCCTGCTGATTGGTCGGTGTTTTTTACCTATTTTTTCGTCTTTATTTCCTTATTGACCTTACCGCATGCCATCCTGTTTGATGAGCTGTATTTATCTAAGAATACCGCAAAGCATCCCAAAGATTAAATCTGTTTTCATTTAGGTATTTATCCTTCGCCCTCTTCTATTTTTAGGGTTAACTCAATTCCAGTAGCTCGTTTGTCTAGCTCAACTCCTCCTCAAATTTATTATGAATCATTAGGATGAGAAGGCCAAATACGATGGCGCCGATAATGAGCCCTATGTTTAGCAATCCGGTTACTGAGAAGGATAATCGAATCAAGATGGTAGAAATGATAAACCCAGAATTACGGATGACCTTGTGAAATTTATCCGTGTAGTAAAATGAGGCCAGTAATAAAATCACGTCTACTACGATCAATAGCGTGAAAAACTCATCAAAAAATATGTTATTAATATCTTTAAATGAAGTTTTAATCATCGCATCAAGATTAAAAAGAGAAAACGTCCAATTTGAAAGACTGTAAGTTGCAATGATGAGGAGTATGGGAACTAGGCTGGCAGCGATGACTTTCTTCAATGTTATAAAACCATCGATATTGCTGGTGATTACTTTTTGAGTTTCCGAGTGCTTAGGCTTACTTTGATTATAAAAAAGGTAGAGTAGGTAGAACATGACTACCGAGGCAATAATATCGAAAGTAAATTGAAGGTCATTTTTAATTTCAAACCAATTGGTGGAGAGTTTTAATTCTGATAGGTCTTTGAACAATCGTCTGATAACGATGAGTGTGATGATCTCATATTGTTTGCCAATATAAGTAGTTATGGATCTTGGTAAATAGTAGATGACTAGGTAGACTTCATACAATAAAATAAATGAAAAAGGGGTATAGATGGCGGCGATGGGACTCTCAAAAAGGCTAGATTCTAAGTGAATTAATTTGAGTTGAACTAATAAGATCAGTAGGAGATGTATGACAAAGCTTGCGATGGCGATGCTCAGAATAATTTTCTCACTTCTTTTTTTAGTGGTCTCGGAAAGCAAGTAACGAAATATATTTTGGATATTATTTTTCACATTTTGAGATTTTACAGATTGTAGGTAAGTTGTTTCGAAAGCCAAAAACGTCGCCTACTAATTAAACTAAAATAATATACCTAATAATTCAATAAAATCCAAATTAATTAGGTCAAAATATAGTTTGTGAATATTAATAAAGGCTGGAGTAGGTTGAGTTTAATCAAGGTAGTTATTCCCTTTTTTAAAGGGCTGAAGATTCACCCTGTAGGGGAATCATTCCTATTGGATAAGGGTATTTGACGGGTTATTACGGATGATTTTAGAGGATTAGTGACAAAAGACCTTACTTCGCGCAGTTGCTCTTCATAAGTGGTGAATTTGGAAGGTCGAGATTATAGAACTAACTTTTTTTTATAATCGTTAATGAGTTACCTATTTCCAAGACCTTTCTTTTATGATTAATTTCAATGTCATTCCTAATCCCGAATCCAATATTTGGATCGTCTTCATTCATGGGGCGGGAGGGAGTATCCGAACTTGGAAACGTCAAGTGGAAGCTTTGCAGCAACACGCTAAATTATTACTGTTGGATTTACGGGATCATGGGGCATCCGAGCCCATCAATCCCTCACCGAGTCAATATGATTTCGAATTAATATCTAATGATATTAAAGAAGTAATGGATCATTTAGAGATAGCAAAGGCACATTTTATTACGCTTTCTTTGGGGAGTGTATTGATTCAAGATTTATCAATGCGTTATCCCACTTATATTGGGAAAGTAGTGATGGCAGGAGGGGTCTTTAATGCCAATATCATTTTAAGATGTTTCATTCAAGCCGCAAAGACATTAAATAGGATCTTACCCTATGCTATGATGTATCGTTTGTGCTCCTATATACTCATGCCACTCAAAAGAAATCAAACTTCAAGAAAAATATATCAACGTGAAGCGCAGAAGTTGACCAGAGAGGCTTATATGCGCTGGGTTTCCCTTTCCAAATATTTTATAAAATTATTGAAGCGCTTTTTTAAGACCAAAAGTTCTTTTGAGAACCTGATCATCATGGGAGGACAAGATTATGTATTTCTAAGCGGTGCTCGGAAGTATGCAAGGAATCAAGCTAAATCAACTTTTATTATCATTCCTGCTGTGGGTCATATTTGTAATATTGATGGTAGAAATGTGTTTAATAACCATGTTATTCAGTTTTTTTTTGATGATCAATCAGCGGGCAAATAGTTCAAGAAATAAAAGGATTTGAACGCAAGCATGTTAAGTTACCTTCAACACATAGATCATATTTTTGATTTATGTGTTACTCTTTTTCGGATGCTATGGACTGAGGACTGGACCAAAATGAGGTATTGATGGGGTGTGCTTTTGCGATATTTTGATTGAATAATAATGCGTTAAATAGGATTCGGAAAGTCCCCATAGGTTGACCGCGCCATTGTGGCTGAAATCCTAAAAGGATCACATGGCCTGCACCATGGTGCACATCCAAGGCAGCAGCATAATCATTCATGTATTCGCTTCCGAGTAAATAACCTGATGCTAGGGGAGATCCGTTGGGTTGGTATTTGGCCAATGCCTCACCTTCAAATCCCTTTAAGGTATTAAATACAGGGCTGTTAGAGACAAAAACATGTGCGTTTTTTGGCATGCCAGCCATGACAGGATGGGCATTATTAATGGAAACGTGCATGAGAGATCCTCCTGTAAAAAAATCCTTGCGCTTCAATTGAGCTACTTTATTTTCAACGGGGAGGAAAAGTTTTTCAATGGCAAAATTACTGCTTTGATTCATGCAAACCAGGGTGCCTCCTTGAGATACGAATTGGTCTAAATTTCTTATGCCTTGTGCACCCAATCCACCTTCGTACCTAGGGGGTACTTGTCCCTTTGGGTATCCATCTTCGATAGTATGGGGTCTTTCTGAAGCCATGAGAATGACGTCAAAGCGATCTTGAAGATGACCTATAATGAAATCTTCATTACGAAGGCTGGTATAATTTGTTCCAAATTGGTCTAAAATCCAACGGGTCCATCCCATATCCATACTTGCTCGCCAAGGTCTGTATAAGCCAATTCTTGGCTTGAGGGACACACCCGCACCTGAAGTGGTCATTAAACCATTCACAGCATAATCATTGATCCATTGATTGATTCGAGTTTTGGAAGCTCCTGAGATAAGGTATTTATTTTCAGCATATTTGACGTTGAGTTGTTGCTCCCATGCTTCATTCAGTATCCTGAATATATTGTTCTCTTTCGGATCTAAGATTAAATGAGGACCGCTTCCTTTGAGTATACCGGGTAAGGGATGAATACCTGCGGCGACATTATTGGTATTAAATCCTGCGCCTGGGGCAAAGTCAACTTTGCTTACATCTTCCTTACTCGTCATCCGCCAATCTACCGCTTCGCCCTGGACATCTACAAGGGCGGATCTCACCTCTTCGGTTAACGGGCTTGCTGCGGCTATCACATTGAGCTCAAATTGAAAGGGCAGGGTCCATCCAGCGGCATCATAGGGTTGCTCCGGGGGTCCACCTGGATACTCTCGAAGATCAGGATAGCTTTGTATTTCTAAAATTTGTCTGGCCAATTCACCGAATTCTTGATCCATTGGAATGACCCAAGTACCTTTTGGGTAGCTGATATTATTGAAAGTAACTTGTGCCTTGAGTTGCATAATACGAATTCCATTAAAAGCCAATCTTTTGAGCAGTTCGACGGGTCTTGCGGGATCAGTTTGCTTTTGGGGAATAAAATAGGCAAAAGGGGGTTCTTTTTTGTATTTTTCAATGATTTGTTTACCTGCTTGAAACTTATTGAATAAAAGCACTTCTGAATATTTTGCGGCATAATCTAATACCGCTATGGATGCCGTTTGCATATAAGTAACGGCATCAGACAAACGCCACCAGCCCCCTTTCCAAGGACTTGAATAAAGGGACTCCAAACGAAATCCTTTTCGATCGGTCGGAAAATCTTTTAGGGTATAAAAATAAGGGGTGGCATATCGGTAAAGTGCCGTTTCGGTCCAATAGGCTGGAATGTTTTGTAAGACGGGCAAATAATCAATGTAACCAGGGTACCAAGCATCAAAACCTTTGCCCATGTGTACGGCACCTGCTAAGCCCTTTGTTTCCAATTCTTGGGCGATGGCCATACCTATCATATTTACTTCTCTGGCGACCAAAGGAGGGGTTCGTGTGGCAACGGGTTCTGCGAAGGGGGGAAGCCATATACGTGTAGGAAAAGGAGAAGATTGATGATGAACATGAATGATATTGGGCTCCCATTCGCGCCAAATCCGCGTAATGTTGCGGGATTCAATCATATTGACCATGTAAGCATCCCTATTGTTGTCATGACCTATGTATTTTTGATAAAGCCAAGGTATGGGAGCGGCTTCATAAGGCGTACCCACATGTTCCTTATACCAGTTGACGACGATGTCTTGGCCATCAGGATTGAGTGAAGGCCACAGTAACAGGATGACATTGTCCAAGATATCTTTCACCTTTTTATCTTCAGTATGCGTCAATAAATAATGTGCCAGGGAGAGGGTATGCTGGGCGCCTGCGACTTCGGTAGCATGAAGACCTCCATCGATATGGACAATAGGTTTACCTTCTTGAGCCAAAGCTTTGGCCTGTGCTACTGACAATTTTTCAGGGTGGGCTAATAATTGTGAGATTTCCTTATACCTTTTGATCTTGGCTAGGTTTTCTTTTGAAGAAATCACGGCATAATACCAAGAGCGATCTTCTGAAGTTTTTCCGGCGTATTGCAGTTCAATAAGATCAGAGGAGGCTTCAAGTTTTTGAAAATAATCAAGGGACTCTTCATAACTGGCCAATTTAAAATCGGCGCCTACTTTAAAACCTAAGATAGATTCTGGTGAAGGAATCGAACTATTTTGTGCTTGAACAGGAACATTGGTGATCAGTAAAGCACCAATAGTTAGGATTGTTGAGGTCAAGCCTTTGGAGCAAACCTGCTGCAGTTGAGATGAAATTTTCATGAGTAGGGTAAAAAGATGTTTCATATTTAAGCGATTTCATTGGATACAAAATATCAGGGACCAACCCTCAAAGTTAATGCGTGTCCAAAAGATGAGAGCGGCCAACCTTTATAAGACTATAATTTAATGTTATCTGGCTATAAAACCCGGATGTATACCTGAGGATAAATCAAAATAATCTCCCACAGCGCCTACTACCGCATCTGATCTACCCAAGTTTAATTGGGTTCTTAGGGCATAAAGCGCATTAATTCCAGTACAATGGGCACCAATTATTTTTTTTAAACCGAAGGCTTTCAATTTTTCTCCGGTCCATTTCAAATGCGCATCATTGGCGGTCACCAGATGAAATCCCCCTATGGCGGCATATAACTTGGCTTCATTAATATGCACTTTTATATATTCAAGGGTATTGATGATGCCGGCATGCCCACATCCAGAAATCAAAACCATACCCTTGGCTGTGTTTATGGCCATGGATTGATCTTCTGGGATACGGTCTTCTATGGGTCCATTTGGGGTTTCAATTTGACTATTTCCTGACCAATTTCGCTCATCGTGTAGTCGAGGGATAGGCCCCGTGACCCACACACCTGGGAACAATGCTTCCTGTTGTTTGTGTATAATGAAAATTACCCCATCTGATTCTAAGCTATCTTTCAATATGAGCATGTCATTTTCAGCATTGACTCTTTTGCTAAAAATACCTTCAGCGACATGAATTCTAGAGAGGGCTTTCGGATTTTTTTGTTTCAAATGATTTCTTAAAGTCAACAACCCCCCCGTATGATCACTGTGATTGTGACTCAGGAAAACATCTTCCACATCCGATAAATCTATATTTAAATCAAGGGCATTTTGAAGGACGGTTTTGGGTTTATTTCCGGTATCGAACAATATTTTATGTCCATCGACTTCAATGAGTGCTGCATAACCCCATTCTCCGATTCCTTTATCGGCCAACATAGTAGATAAAGTCATTATTTTTAAGGTGGTAACTTGATCTGATTTTGACTGATCAAACCGAGGGGTTATAACTGTAGCGGCCTTGACATAGACATTTATTACAAAAATAAGGGCCATTGATTTTAAAAAGCGCATAGATTAAATCTTATATTTTCATAGATTTTATTAGAATAACTAAACCCACAGGCTACTGAGAACCCATGGGTTTAACTTTTAATAAAAAACAGGGTTAATTTTATTTTAGCTTATCTAAAGTCCAACCTATAGCCCCGCCAGCCAAAAGGCCAAAAGAGGCAGAGATGAGTGTATCACTTATCATTAGAGAGACATCATAAAACTTGAATAGAAATAAATTATTCATGTTTGCAACTAGCCAAATGCCCCTACTGAACCAGATGCCGTTCAGCGCACCACTTTTCAGCGTGTTGAAATTCATTTTATCAAAACTGTAGGTCATCAAGATCGCTTGCGCAAGACCTGTACCCATTCCCACTAGGAAGTTTTGGTCCGATTCTGAATTCATTGACTCTGGATACGTCGCAATCATTTCGGTAATTAAATCTTGATAAAACAGTATATAGGCTATCATTCCAGATATCATTGAGGCCACAAATCCAGCTAAAGTGGCAAGAATTAATTTTTCATTTTGTAGTTATTTAGTTGTGTGTTTTATAATATTTGAAATAGAACTCCTTTTCTAAATCTTAAAATAAAGCAAATTTATTTCTTTATAAAGTTAACTATAATTCTTAAATATGATAACAGCTCTAATGCTCAACTTTTTGACAACAAAAATGGTTTGTTAAACTAATGTCATTACCTGAATCAATAAAACCGGATCTAATTATTTTTTTTACCTTTATGTTGGATACTAATGACCCATAGATGACCTTTATATGTTCGAACATATGAATCCCGTTTATTTTAAAATGAATCATCTTTCATTAAAGTAGGGCTAATTTATTGAAGTGGGCACATGGGGCTTTGTCCTATGGATCATTGAGTATAAAACTTATAAACATAGATAATGTATTCGGTTGGCATAGATTTGGGAGGCACCAGTGCTCAGGGGGTTGTAATCAATAAGGGTGAAATTTTATTTCAAACTTCAATTGTGGTTCGAGATAGTTCAAGTGTGCAATATATACTTGATGATTTGTCAGGTTGCATTGATGAATTTTTTGTAGGCCATTCTGAGCATGTGAGTTCTATTGGCATTGCATTCCCTTCTATTGTAGATGCCCATAATAATAAAATTTTGTCTCGCTATGTTAAGTATCCGGATGCAATGGACTTTGATTTGGAAAAGTGGGTCAAAATGAAATTTGGAGCAACTTTATTTCTAGAAAATGATGCCCGAGCAGCCTTAATTGGTGAGTATCATTTTGGGAGGGCCAAGGGCTATCATAATAGCTGTATGTTGACATTAGGCACGGGCATAGGTAGTGCCGTTATGTTGGAAGGTAAGCTTTTAAGAGGATCAAATCATCTAGCCGGAAACTTATTGGGCCATACGATTATTCAATACGAGGGAGGCAAATGTAATTGTAACGGAGTGGGATGTGCCGAAAGTGAAGGTTCTGGTTGGTGGCTAAACAATAAATTCCATGAGATAAATCGTGGGGATTTATGTAGTCAGGGTTTCAAGGCGCTGCTGGCGCCCGAAAACGTCCACTTACCTGTCTTTCAAAATATCTTGGCTCAGTTAATTAAAGTATATAAGACCATAATGATTAATGCAGTCCATTGTTATGATCCTGAACTCATTGTTTTGGGTGGTGGGATTGCTGAAGGAGTAAGTGCCTACATCCCTGAATTTCAAGCAGCGATAGATCAACATTGTTGGACACCTTCAGGAGCAGTTAAAATAATGAAATCTGCATTGGGAAGCTACGCAGGGGCTATTGGGGCTGCTTGTTTGGACCGAACCACATCTAGAAGAACCCCTTCCAATGCAAGCTAACTTTATAGGTGTTATTCTTATAGACTTTGATCCGGTACTCTACAAATGGGATTACTTGTCATTGACCATCTATGGAGTTCTATTTGCTGCTGGGTTTGCCATTAGTCGTTATGTGGTAAAATATATGTTCTTACGGGAAGGATGTTGGCGTATCGAGGCAGATATGCTACTTGTTTATATGATTGTAGGCACTGCCATTGGGGCCCGTTTGGGACATATCACTTTTTATGAGCCTCATCTGTTAAACAGCTTCACTTCGGCTTTGATGATGTGGAAGGGAGGATTGTCGAGTCATGGGACTTCCGTTGGCATTTTGGTTGCGGTTGCTTTATATACTTATCACTGGGACTTTACTCAGAGTACATTTATTCGTACTGAAAGAGAAGGTTACAGTTATCTACAATATATCGATCGGATGGTTATAGTGGTAGCATTGGGGGGTTGTTTTATTAGAGTGGGCAACTTTGTAAATGCAGAATCATTGGGAAAGCCTTCGTCAAATTTTTTCGGGGTAATACATAGTTGGCCACTTGAGCGTGATATTTTATCACATGTGGGGTCTATCAATCAGATGGAGGTAAGCCTTGGTATGGACGACAGTTTAATGCTTCTTTTTCATTTTCACGACAGAGTACGAGATTCAAGTTTAGTAGCGGGTTATCGTCAAAATGTTATTGAAAACAGGCTTCAAGTTCTGGCAAGAAATAAAGGAAACAATTATGGGGCATACGCCCCTATTATTATGAAAAAGCATCTGGACCATTTTGATTTAAGTACGGCGGTTAAAGGAATTCCTCGACATCCGGTGCAATTATATGAGGCCCTTGTTTATTTAATTTTATTTTTATCTTTAATTCTTTTGTGGTATCGATCCCATTCAACGTTATCGATTGGTAGAATCTTTGGTATTTTTTTAGTGGTGTTGTTTGGGAGTAGAGTGTTATTAGAGTTTTTTAAAGAAGAAACTTCTATGTTTAATTTTTCTTGGCTAAATATGGGCCAAATGTTAAGTATTCCTTTTCTTTTGTTAGGTATTTATCTCTGTTATGAGACATCGAAATCTCACAATGATCATGAAATATAAAATTTTTAATATATTCTTTTTTCTCGCCATATTGCTCGGCTTTTCCTGTCGCCAGCAAAATGATTATTTTCAAATTGAAGTTCTTGATAGTGTTACAAAAAGAGGCATCCCGATCGCTAAAATATCTAATATTAATGGGATCACTTATTACAGCGATAGCTATGGAAATATTGCTTATCATGAGCAAGAGGCCATGGGCCGAGATCTTTATTTTTTGGTATCGGCAGAAGGTTATAAAATCCCCAAAGATGACACGGGTAGACAGAGTGTAGTATTAACACCAAATAAAGGTAAAAAAGCGATTATTTTCATGGAAAGAATTCAGCCGGCTGAGCGTCTGTATCGGATGACGGGAATGGGCATCTATCGCGATACTGAATTACTTGGATTAAAAGTACCCTCTTTTGCAACATACTGGGATCGTGGACAAGTATTAGGTCAAGATTCAAATTTAGGGAGTATTTATAAAAATAAAATTTTTTTCATTTGGGGGGATACGTTCTTGCCGACAAGCTATCATGGTAATTTTTCGGTTGCCGGTGGAACGATTCCGCTCCCAAGTGAATCTGGAATTGATCCTGATGTGGGATTTGAGATAGATTATTTTGTAGACCAAAATAATCATACCAAAAAAATGATCCATCTTGTGGGCCCCGGATATATTTGGTTTGATTGGATAATGGTGGTAAAAGATCAAAAAAATCAAGAGGTCTTGGCTGCGAAATACGCTAGGGTTAATGCGTTATTTGGGAATTATGAAAGAGGAATTGCTGTTTTCAATGATCAAAAAGAGGAATTTGAAAAAAGGACAGAGATTTCAGAATGGCTGACGGCTCCCCATCTTACTCAGCATCCGCTTCTGACTAAATCGGGAAACGATTCTTACTTTTATTTGACTTCACAATTTAATTTTTCGAGAGTGCAACCCTCACTTACGCATATTGAAGACCCCAATCAGTATGAATATTTTACATGTCTAGTCCCTGGCAGTCATTGGGCTGAACGCAAATTAGAAAGAAAAAATGGTCAACTGGTTTATGGCTGGAAGCAAAATACAGATGCAATTGATGAGCAAAAGCAGAAAATATTAATAGAAGAAGGGCTCATGAAACCTGAAGAGGGTTGGTTGCAACTGATGGATGTAGCGACAGGTCAACCCATAACATCTTTCAGAGGCTCAGTTTTTTGGAATGAATTTCGTCAAAAATGGATTTTGATATCCGGCGCCCAAACCATTTGGTATAGTGAGGCTGATACGCCGTTGGGCCCTTGGCACTATGCTGTAAAAGTGGCTGATCATCATAATTATTTTTATAACCCCCATCAACATCCTTATTTAGACAAAGAAAATGGACGGTTTATCTATTTTGAGGGAACTTATACCAAGTTTATAGGACCAGACCCTCAAGTGCCTCGCTATGATTATAATCAAGTGATGTATCGATTAGACCTATCAGATGACCGATTGAGATTACCTGCTCCAATCTATGAGCTAGATGGAGCGTTGAAAATGGGACATGAGCTCTTGCCAGAGGATTGGGAATCTATTTCTCGGGTTGCTTTTTATGCCCTTGCACCCGAGCAAGCCGCACCTGATCAGATAAAAATTTTTGATCCTAAAACGGGCTTGGCAGTTTTTGCTGGCGAAACCCCTTATGAATCGTTGATTTCGGCGTATGAAGGGAGCTGGGAGATTCAGATTGATTATGTCTCATTTGAAAATTTCTTTCAAGTAGTTATTTCAAGTGATCAGGGGAAGATTGAGGTGAATGCAAAAAAACTAAAATTTGAGATTTCAAAGGAGCGCCTTGTCGGAGATAGTATTTATTTTTCATTGAGGCATGAGGGGGTGAAATTTCATTTGCAAGGTAAGGTTATCGCTGGAGAGATTATGGGCACCTGGCGACAAGAAGGATTTGATTTAGGAGGTAAATGGAGTGGAGATCAGTTGAACAATTATGGCTGGTGGCCCAAGTACAATGGTCGATTGATCAAACTTTATGAAGCAAGTAATGTTAAAACTGGAGATAAAATGTATCAAACAGAAGCCGATGAGGTAATCCAAGGTTGGAAGCGTTCCAAAGCTCCAATTTGTCTGGTTTGGAAAAACCCATTTGAGTATCTTATTGCAGATCCTCAGGCGCGCCCAATGGCTACTATTAATTAGGTCTTTTAATGGTAATTTCATATTTGAAATCGCTTGCTAAATAATAGCAAAAATTGTATTCTAGGATTCTATTGGCAACATCGGAAACCAAACGTTTTCTGAAAAGGATAGGATCATTATTTTTGATACGAAGTTTTTGTGCCAATTCGTTGGTAGCCAAAATAGCGCTAATTTCTTCTTTAGAATTGGCGGGAACAGTTTGGTGTTCTTTTTCTAAAATATCGTAAAGATGTAAAGTAAAATCTTCCGAGCCGGTCAACCCAATTCTGGGATGGAAATAGGAGACGAACAGCACCATAGGTTTGTTTTTTAAACCTCTCAATCGAACGAGTTTTAAAATTTTTGAACCCTCTTCAATGTCAAGTTGATTAGAAATGTCCGCGTTTGATACGATCCAACTGACTTCAATTTCATGGTTTAAAAAGTCAAGACCTCTGGTATGCATTTCTTGACTAAAGCTGTACCAATTCTCTAATCCAGTACTCATTAATGAGGGGGCTACTTTTGTTCCAACTCCTTTGGTCCTAATAAGGAGATTTTCATGAACCAACTTATTAGTGGCTTGTCGAATGGTATTCCTTGAGATGCCTAAAATTTTCGAGAGGTAAACTTCTTTCGGAAGAAGTTTACCCTCCTTAAACTCTTTTTGAGAAATTAATTCTCGTATTAATTCTTCGACTTGTTTGTGCAACGGAATATTGCTTTTTGGATCGACTGTAAGTTGCTCAATTGCTTTTTTTTTATTCATACCAAAATTGGATGGTTCTAAATTACAAGTCTAATAACTATTGTAAAATAATGTTTTGTTTATTGTTTTTAAATTACTATGTTTAAACATATGAAAGTCACTCAAATTAGCTATGTGATTAAAAAAACATCCCTAGTATGTCTGGTGATTGGGCTTTTTCTGATGTGTGAAAGTCCAATATTTATACCAGAGGGTGCTTTTCAAGAAGTTACGGTAAATATGTCTGGGTCATGGAAAATTACCTCCGCGTATCGTAATGGGATAGAAATATCGGATAAGTTTGATTTTAGTGGCTTTGGATTGAAATTGGATTTTGACAATTCAGAAGCGACTGCTTACCAAATTGAAACTAAGCAAGTGCCATTTCCCGTAATCTCAGATGGTAATTGGAAGTACAATGATCCGGTTTATCCAACTCAAATGCTTTTGTTGAGTACCCTCGACACAGCCATTATTGAGTTTGTGGCGTCACCCATTTCAGGTTTTAATGAAATGAGAATTAAATTTCAATTGGGCTGTTCGGACAATGTATATATCTATGATCTTGAGCTGCAATGAAAAATTTTAAAGGACATAGATTTGAATGGAATCCCTATCGCGCTATGGCAGTATTTTTTGTCTGTATGCTGCTCATCTTTTCTATGTGTATGACCATCTTGCAGATTGATCAGCCATCTGTAGTCAACGCGGGGGAAGAGTTTGAAATCACCATGCAGGTGGAGGTTTCAAAAGACGATGATTCAGGAAATCCTTTTTTCTTAGTGGTTGGTTTTTTAGCTCCAAGATCTTGGAGTACGGCTACGAATACATCGGTTAGGTTCGAGAGTAGTGTTGGAAATTCAAGCATGCGACTTACGACCAATGATGAGATAGATGAAGATACGAAATTACCCTGGAATACTGCATTTTTAAGAAGATTTGGAATTGGTGATAATTATGGTGAGGTCGAATGGGTCACTTTTATAGCTGATGAAGCTTTTGCTGCAGCTGCAGGGGCTACAGGAACAGTTTATATTACAGTATTACCAGGCGAGGACAATATGATTGTTCAATTGGCATATGGAATCAGTAATCAAACTTGGGGTTTGGGTGATGACAATTTTGATCTTGTCTTTACAGATTGTATGGAGGTGATCAATGGAAAAGGTTATCAGAGTAACTTATGTGGTCCCAAGCCCAGACAGCTGGTTGAGCAAGCAACCTTTACTATGGACGATTTGATTACTATTGTTTTTGATGCCAAGGACGGGGATGATTTTATGCTTGGCGCGAGTTATATCGATTTATGCGCCAAAGCATATTCTGGAGATCAGGTTTATGAGATTTGTAATCATGAAGATGTAGCTGCGTTGAATTATAAAGGGGATGATGTTTGGGAAATAACGTTTTGGCCGAGAAGTTATTTTGATATTCCTGAAAATCAGGATATTGATTTCATGGAAGTAACTTTTACCAATGACAAAGGCAATCTGGTTGTTAGCAATGAAGACGGTTCAGCTTTTATTATTGCGCCAAAATGTTTTGATTAATGAGATTAGGGCCAAAAATCATGAACGCATCTATTAAATTATCTCTTTTTGGAGTGATTACTTTATTGAGTAATGGTTTGATATTGGCCCAAGAACGTGTCATTTCGGGCATTGTTTTTGATGAAAATCAAGAAGGCTTACCTGGGGTTAATATTATTTTAAAGGGGACTACCATTGGGACTATTTCAGATTATAATGGTTCTTATATTGTAAATATGCCCGAGGAAGGTGCAGTACTCGTAATGTCTGCCATTGGGTATACCATTCAAGAAATTACCATCGGTGCGAGGGCTGTTATCGATGTGACAATGACTGTAAATGTTGAGGAATTAGAAGAAGTAATAGTGATCGGTTATGGTACGCGGGCCAAACGCGATCTTACAGGATCTGTAGCCACGGTAAGCCAAAAGGAACTCTCTGCAATCCCTGTTATCTCTGCTGATTTGGCCTTACAAGGTAGGACGGCTGGGGTTACAGTTACACAAAATTCTGGGGCGCCGGGTGCGGCTACATCTATAAAAATACGGGGGACGAGTTCGATCTCGGCAGGAAATGAACCCTTATATGTGATTGATGGGGTGCCTATTTTGAGTAGTGTTCAAGATATAACAACGGGATCTTCTAAAGGGGATCAAATGAATCCATTATCGACAATAAACCCCAATGATATCGTTTCTATGGAAGTATTGAAAGATGCTTCAGCGGCTGCTATTTATGGTGCTCGGGGGGCAAATGGAGTGATCATCATAACCACAAAGAGAGGAAAATTTGGGGCTCCCAAATTGGAACTCGCAACGTATCAAGGTTGGCAGGAAGTGCGTGATCCATATGAATTGTTAAGTGCAACGCAATTTGCTCATTTCGTTAATGAATCTTCTTTTAATGGAGGTTTAGGACGTATTTATTCTAATCCCAGCTCCTTTGGAGAAGGTACTGATTGGCAAGATGCTATTTTTCAACGTGCGGCTGTTTCTAGTTATGATATGACTTTGACAGGTGGTTCGGAGAAAGTGACCTATGGAGCTTCAGGTAGTTACTTCCAGCAAGAAGGCATCATCGTTGGGAGTGACTTTAAACGATATTCAACTCGTGTCAACGTAGACGCCCAAATTACCAGAAAATTAAAATTTCAAAATACACTTTTGGCTAGTCATGTACGAAGTATGAAAGTAATGACTGACGACAATTCTGCGTTTGATGGCGGTTCAATAACCGCTGCCCTATCATTTAATCCTATGCTGCCAATTAAATTTGAAAATGGTAATTACGTGGATAAGAATTATCAAGTATCCGATGAGGGAGCAATTATTCTCGCGGACAGTAAGCTTCAACCCCTTAATGGGAATGCCAATCCACTTCTCAAAAATTTAGGGTCGCCAAGTGAGGATCGCTTATCGAGAGTCGTAGAAAACATGTCAGTAACTCTTCAAGTTTCAGAAAAATTGATGGCTAAGGTAAGCCTTGGAGTGGATTTCTCAACCAGTCGTGAGGATCAATTTACGCCTTCGTTATCACGTTCTGGAGGAGATGCTTTTGGATCGTCAGGAACCAATTCTAATTTGACCAGACTCAATGAAAACACACTTAGCTATAGTAATAAGTTCGGAATACACGATCTAGATGCAGTGATTGGATACACTGCCCAAAAGTCGGAGCTTTCAAGAATGACTACTAATGCTATACGATTTGACAATGAGATGTTGGGTTATTATGATTTAAGTTTGGGGGAAGGTGTTTCCTTGAATAGCAATCAATCTGAATATACTTTTTTAAGCTTTTTGGGAAGAGTCAACTATATTTTGATGGATAAATATCTTTTCACGATTACTGCGCGGCGCGATGGATCGAGTAAATTTGGCGCTAATGAAAAATGGGGATTTTTCCCATCGGGATCTTTGGCATGGCGAATCAGCGACGAAAACTTTATCCAAGCGCTTCATTTTTTTGATGATTTCAAGTTAAGGATAGGGTATGGGGTGGTGGGCAATGAATCCATTGGACCTTACACCTCCTTATCCCCTTTGATTAACAATGTGACCTCTTTTAGTGAATCTTTGGCTTTTGGTTATGAGCCTTTCTTTCTATCTAATGCTGACTTAAAATGGGAATCAACTTCGCAGTTGAACATCGGATTAGATCTTTCTTTTTTTGACGCTAGAGTCAATATTACCAGCGATGTTTATAGTAAACGAACTACAGACTTATTACTTACCACTTTGGTACCATTTTATACCGGGTTTGGTAGCGTTTTAGGCAATTTAGGAGACCTGAAAAATGAAGGATTTGAGTTTTCCGTCACTTCCAATAATTTTATCAAAAAATTTAAGTGGAATACATCCTTCAACTTTTCAACCAATAAAAATACCATTTTAAGTCTGGGTGATAGGGACTCCATACCTAATTCGGCAGGACCTTTTACCAATGAAAGTTGGGCTATTTTGGTAGAGGGTCAGGAAGTTGGAACATTTTATGGTTATGAATTTGAGGGTATAGTCCAGCTGGATGATAATTTGGATGCGATTCCAAAATTTGTTGGCGAGACGCTGCAACCCGGAAATCGGTATTATCGAGACTTGAATAATGACGGAATCATTTCGGCGGATAAGGATCGAACTTTTATTGGACGTGCACAACCTCAATTTACGGTGGGTCTTGATAATAATTTTTCTTATGAGGGCTGGTCCTTAAGCTTGTTTTTTCAGGGAGTAGTGGGCAATGATATCATGAACTTTAACAAGTTTCTGACGGAACGACAAACACCAAATAATAATATTTCGTTGGAATATTATGCCAATCGCTGGACTCCTACAAATCCAAGTAATATTTATCCAAAAGTGACAACAACGGCCCCTAGTCAGCATGTTTCTTCTGCCCAGGTTGAATCAGGTTCTTACTTGAGGTTAAGAAGCGTAAGTTTGGGCTATGATTTCCCTACGATAATTTTAGAATCATTAAAAATATCTTCCGGAAGAATCTATATAACAGGTAAAAACCTATGGACCTTAACAAATTATTCGGGCTATGATCCAGAGGTCAGTCACTTTGGTCAATCGGCCACAGATTTTGGTGCAGATTTGGGTGGTTATCCCAACTCTAAAATGCTGTTAGTAGGTTTAAATTTAGGATTTTGATGGATCAGAAAGATTTAAATATAACTTTTAAACAGGGATTAAGATGGATGGGATGGTCATTTTTGATGGTTTTATTCTCAACCTGTCAGGATTCATTAGAGGAGGTTCCGAAGGCGTTTCTGACTCCTCAAAACTTTTATGAAACAGCTGAGGATGCATTGCTTGCAGTCAATGCTTCTTATGATCACATGGCGAGTGGGACCAGTAACCGTGATTTTGGTGGAGTGTATTTTAATAACTATTGGGTCATTCAGGCCCTGGCTTCGGATGAAGGGTATGCCTCAGGAGCCAATAATCCACAATATTCATTGCCTTTGACGGATTTTACCTGGGATGCTAATAACGGCTACTTAGAGGATGTGTGGGAAGACCTTTACAAGACCATCAATGTAACTAATATTGCGCTCCAACAAATACCAATCATAGAAATGGATGAAGACCTAAAAAATAGATTTTTAGGAGAATGTCATTTCATTAGAGGTCTGATGTATTTTGAATTGGTAAGGATGTTTGGAGATGTCCCGTTATCACTCGAACCAACTGTTGATTTATCTACCATATCTATCAGTAGGACTCCTGTTGCTGACGTTTATGCCCAAATAATTATTGATTTGGAGTTTGCACGCGATCAGTTGCCTTGGGCATATATGGGTGTAGATATGGGAAGGGCAACCAGAGGAGCAGCGGGAGGCTATTTAACTAAGGCATATTTGACCCTTAGGGAATGGCAAAATGCCATTGATGAGGCAAATGGCATCATTCAATCAGGAGTGCACGAGTTGATGCCCAATTTTGGCGATATTTTTAAAATTGAAAATAGTAACAATAGTGAGCTTTTGTTTAGTGTCAATTTTACACTTAATAACGATGCTATTTGGGAAACAAGCCAATTCAACGTACGGGTCTTGCCAGTAGAATTAAATAAAAATTCTTTATCATGGGAGTTACCCACTCAATATCTCTATGATTTGTTTGATCCTTCGGACCTGAGAAGAGACGTTACCTTCAAAGTGGAATGGACCGATAGCAGTATTGGTGAAACGTACACATTTGATCCACATATTTTTAAATATTGGGATGAAGCCGCTGAGCCCAATGCAAGTAGCTCGAGTAGTGATTTTTTCAATCTTCGTTATGCAGATCTTTTATTGATGAAGGCTGAGGCGCTGAATGAACTTTCAGGCCCCACCAATGAAGCATTTGAGTTGATCGATCAGGTTCGATCAAGAGCAGGACTTGATGATCTCGATATTACTTTGAATAAAGAGGCGTTTAGAGAAGCTATTCTTTTGGAAAGGACAAAAGAATTCGTGTTTGAAGGTCACCGATGGTTCGATTTGGTACGCACTGGTAAACTGAAAGAAAAAGTATTACTTGCAAAACCTAGCGTAAGCGTAGATATGAGCAGGCATATATTATTTCCAATTCCGCAACGGGAAATAAATGTTAATCCTAACCTCGTTCAAAATCCAGGCTACTGATGAGAACGATATTCATATTTTATTTCAGTTGGGTGTCTCTTTGCTTTGCTTATGGGCAATTGGATTCGATGCGTATTGAGCCATCCTCATTCTCTGTTTCCTCATTTAATTATCTACATCCCGATGAATTACTTATAGGAAAGTTTGCTGGGACATGGGTAACTCAGGCTTCAGGAGCACCAGGAAGTGATTATTCGATTAGAGTCCGTGGTTCAAGTAGTATTTTTGGGGGAGCTGAGCCACTATATGTCATCAACGGGATTCCTCACTACAATACTGTTAATAACTCAGCCTATGTATATGGTTCTGGAGTAGATTTTCTATCGTTAATTGATCCTAGCAATATCAAAGAAGTTAAGGTTTTAAGTAATATAGTTGCAACAGCACAATATGGTTCTAGAGGGGCCAATGGAGTGATTTTAATTGAAACTAAGGACGGTGCCGAGGAAGCATTTAGTGTGGATTTCCAGACCTTTACCGGTTATCAAAATACCTATAAACTACCTACATTACTTGATGGGAGTGGATTCGCTGCGTACCAAAATGATGTTGGAACCAATAAAGGTAATGATCCGGTTTATACAAATCCAAATAATTTTGGAAAAGGGTATGATTGGCAGCATCAATTGTATCGTAAAGCTGCCTTAATTCAAAATTACAGAATCAATCTTAACGTTTCTAATAACAATACCTCTTTCTCAATGTTGGGATCTTACTTGGATCAATCAGGCATTGTTAATCATTCAGGGCTGAAACGCTATAATTTACAAGCGAGACTGGCAAGTCGGCCTAATGATCGGATGTCTTTTAATTCTAGCATGGTACTGGCGCGATCTGAAAGCAATTCAGTTTTGACGGATGATCCGAATGGATATGGTGTGGTTACCGGTGCATACTTGTTTTCACCCTTGTTAGGGTCTTCAGATATTTTAAACTATCACGTTGATAATGATGGATTACCCATGAATGATAATGAAGGGAGATCCTTAGATTTATTATCATCGCACAAGATTTTGAATCCCATTGCTTTAAGTCAATATGCCAGTTCTTTCTCAACCATTTCAAGGTTGTTTTGGTCATCTCGTATTTCATATGATATTACTGATCGACTTAGTTTTTATAGTCAGTTGGGAGTTGACGGGATATTTAATGAAGATTTTTCATATTTTGGATCCGTATTACAACCTGAGCTATCAGTAGGTGGGGTTGGAATGAATGCCAAGCAGCAATCTTTTAATTGGTTCAATGAATCTTATTTATCTTATCAGTTTATCCAAGGGTCAAATGTCCTAAAGGCAAAAATAGGTGCAGAGATGCAGGGTACTTTGGTTGAACTATTGAGTGGACAGTCGAGGGGGTTTGATAATGAAAAATTGGGGTATTACGCCCTAGGAAGTGGGGCCACTAAAACCATAGGTTCAAGTTTGGATGAGGTCCAATGGTTTGCAGCTATGGCGAATTTAGACTATCATTTAAAAAGTACTTATGATATTAATTTAATTCTAAGGACTGATGCGAGTTCGAGATTCGGAGGAGATTTTGTTTTTTTACCTGCCCTTGGATTTAATATGGATTTAAAGGCTGCTGGGGTTCTTTCGGGAGAAGGTTGGATATCTGGAGCCAACTTCTACGCAGGTGCGGGACGCGTGGGAAATCAACAAATACCCTCTTATTTGCGGTTCAGTCAGTTGGATCAAAGTGTATTTTATCTAGGAAATACAGAACTAAAATCCTTTGTACCCACTCGCATAGCCAGCGATCAATTACAAATGGAGATCTCCAATCAATTTGACTTTGGGGGACACTTCGTAGTCAGAAATGGATTTATCGGTTCACTTGAATATTATAATCGAACAACGACCAATGCTTTTATTGAAATGCCAATGCCTTACTACAATGGTGTTGCTAGTTTAGTTACCAATTCTGGAGTCATCAGAAATGCAGGAATTGAGATGACTGCGGGGTTCAAAAATCAAATTGGGAAATTTGATTGGAATGTTAATGCCAATATTGCCTTTAATTCAGGAAAAGTAATTTCTGAAGGAAGCTCGCAAATTTTGTATGGATCCAATGTTTATGGGATGAATGATTGGTTGATTTTTGATGAGGGGGAAGCTATTGGAGCTATATATGGGTTTGAAATTAATGGTATGGTTACAACAGCAGGTACTGATATAGCGACACTTGATGGCGAAGTAGCCAAGGTAGGGACAGTTTCTTATAAAGATCAAAATGAAGATGGTTTGATTGATCATAGTGATCGAGTTGTATTGGGTTCCGTCACTCCAGACTTGGTATACGGCTTTTCGACAAAAGTAAGTAGCTATGGATTTGATTTATCACTTTTATTTCAAGGGGTAGCCGGAAATGAAATTGTCAATTTTAACAAGGTCATATTGAATAATATAAATGGAACAGGAAATATATCTGAGGAGGCCTATGAAAATATGTGGAGCGCTACAAATCAACAAGGTGATCTACCCATTTCGACACCAAAAGATGGTAAAATTGTAGATCAAAGTTTGGTGGAAAATGGTTCATATCTAAGGTTAAAGTATTTCTCAATTGGGTACAATCTACCCAAAATTCTATTAGAAAAAATTAAGGTTCAGGGCATTAATATTTTCATCTCTGGTAATAATATTTTTACTCTTACCAAATACTCTGGCATGAATCCTGATGTGAGTTTATTCAATTCTGAGGCTCAAAATATGGGTGCTGACTTTGGGGGGTATCCAAGTTCAAAATTATGGTCGATTGGATTTAAAATAGGTTTATAAATGCGTTCATTAGCTTATTTAATAGTTTTTTTATTAATCTGTATAACAGGTTGTAAAGATTTTTTGCAAGAGGAAAATTTGTCCTATTTGGATGAAATTGATTTTTATAAAACTTCTGAGGATGCAGAAAATGCGCTCAATGCAATTTATAATCTCTTGGATGATCAAGGTGCTTACGGGGCTTCCTACTGGAGAGTAAAAGGTCTGGCGTCAGATGAAGGTTTGTATGAGGGTAACTTTTCAGACATTGCGACGCTGGCAAATGCTTCATATGGATCCAGTAATTCAGAAATTAAAAATGTCTGGAGTAGCTTCTACGCTGTCACCTATGTTTCCAATATTGTGATTGAAAAAGTCCCGAGCATAGAAATGGATTCTGCTAGAAAAGTCGTGGTTCTGGCGGAAGCTAAATTTTTTCGTGGATTAGCCTATATGGAACTACAGCGTCTCTTCAATAAGGTGCCCTTGATGCTTGATGCTCCCTTTTCCGATTCTGAGACGTATCTCATGCCCCAGTCGAACAAGGCGTCCATACAGCAACAGGTAGTCACCGACTTGGAGCATGCGGTGACTTCGCTACCGCTTTCAAGTGCTTGGGGTCGACCCAATAGTTATGCAGCAGCTGCATTGTTATCGCGTATGTATTTTCTGAATCAAGATTATGCTCAAGCCAAAGAATGGGCTATGTTGGTAATCAATTCTACTGCATATTCTTTGGAGTCAGATGTCAATTCTCTATTTAAAAACCTAAATGATGTTAATAATGAAACCATTTTTGCGATCACACGAAGCGCCAATAATTTGGGTAACATTAATGAAGATTTATTACCTCCATCTTTGGGTGGGTCAGGAAATTATACAATCCCATCCTCTTTTTTAACTAATTTTGATACACTAGATCGTCGATTAGAAGTTTTCTTGACAGAAGAAGATGACAGATATTATGTAACCAAATTCTGGGATGAGATCAATGAATCTGATGGAGGGACTACCTCTGTAGACTTTCCAATCATACGTTTTGCTGATATTTTGCTGATGTATGCAGAATGTGAGAATGAGATCAATAATGGACCAACAGCCGAGGCCTATTCAGCAGTCAATCTGGTACGCGCAAGAGCTCGACAAGCCCTTGTAAATGAGGTGCTAGAAGTTAGGGATATCTTACCCGATTTGATGGGATTGAATTATGATACGTTTGTAGAAGCATTGCATCATGAACGAAAAATAGAATTTTTATGGGAAGGACTTAGATGGGCTGATTTGGTAAAAAAAGAGGGGCTCATTGATGCTGTTTCTGAAGCAAAGCCAACTGCAGTTCCTTCAGCTCGAAATTATTATTTTCCTATTCCTATATTCGAGATGGAATTGCATCCGGATTGGTCACAAAATGCAGGTTATTAAATTATTTCGTGACAAATAGATACAAATCAAATTATGATAAATCTCCGGTCGTTGTAATAGATGAGCGAGAGGTAATTATTTCTGGGTGGGATAGTATTATTTCAAAAATAAAAGAGGGTCAATCTCAAAAAATAGTAATCGAGTGTTACCATGGGGTAGCTGTGAGCCTAATTATTTCGAAATTGAAATCGTACTTCTCCGAGGGTATTATATTCAGTACTGAAAGAGGATTTCGAAAAGAGACATTGATGAATGAATTCTTAGAGCCATTTTTAACTGAAGATAGAATTTTTGGGCGAATGAACGACTTGAACTTGGAGGTTTATTTCGATGCTTCGGAACTCAATAAAATGAGAAAGGAGTGGCATCAGGCCAAGGGCGTGACAATAGCAATAGGAGTGGGGGCCTCACTTTTGTGCCTCGATCCAGATCTATTTATTTATGCGGATATGCCGCGGTGGGAAATTCAAAAGAAATTCAGGAAGGGTATTTTAGGGAATGTTGGTTCGAGCAATGTAGGTGAGGATTTTTTTCGCTTGTATAAAAGGGCTTATTTCTGTGATTGGAGAGCTTGTGATAGAATGAAGCAAGGGACTTTTTCCGCGTGGGATTTTATCCTAGATACGACCCTTGATGAAAAGCCAAAACTGTTACCTGTCAAGAATTTGGTGATGGGATTGGAAAAATGCGTCCAACAGCCGTTTCGCTTGGTGCCATTTTTTGATCCAGGCCCTTGGGGTGGGCAATGGATGAAGGAGGTTTGTGATCTTGATCGTTCAGTGAGCAATTATGCTTGGTGTTTTGATTGTGTTCCTGAGGAAAATAGTTTGCTTTTAAAATTTGGAACTGAGCATATAGAAATACCGGCTATAAATTTGGTTTTTTTCCAATCAGAAAAACTTTTGGGAACTCACGTTGTCAATCAATTCGGCAAGGAATTTCCGATACGGTTTGATTTTTTGGACACGATGGGCGGTGGGAATTTGAGCCTACAGGTACATCCTCTAACTGGGTATATCAAAAAACATTTCGGTATTGACTATACCCAAGATGAAAGTTATTACTTTCTTGATGCCGGCGAAGATGCTCATGTTTATCTGGGGTTACGTGATGGCATAGACCCTACCACAATGATGGCGGATTTGGAAACTGCTCAAAAAGGGAAAATGGTATTTCCTACAGATAAATATGTAAATAAGTTTAGCGTTAAAAAGCATGATCATATTCTGATACCAGCAGGAACCATTCATTGTTCAGGTAAAAATTCAATGGTTTTGGAGATCAGTGCGACGCCTTATATTTTCACATTTAAGTTGTGGGATTGGGGAAGACTTGGTCTTGATGGTTTGCCTCGACCGATTCATCTGGACCATGGAAGAGAAGCGATCCAATGGGACCGAAATACGCATTTTGCTGAAAACGAATTAATCAATGCTATTGAGATTATCAATGAATCTGATGAGGTTAAGGAAGAGCGTACGGGCTTACATGCGTTAGAGTTTATAGAAACTCGAAGACATTGGTTTTCAACGAAAGTATCACACCATACCAAGGGAAATTTGAATGTATTAAATTTAATTCAAGGAAGCTGTGCATTGGTAGAAAGTCCAACACAGTCATTTGAACCTTTTGAAGTTCATTTTGCAGAAACTTTCATCATACCGGCTGCCGTGGGCCCCTATGTGATCTCTCCTAGTGGGGATGCCATAGGAAGCCGATGTGCTACTATTAAGGCGTATATAAGAAATATATCTAAATCATGAATGAGCTATCTAAAGTAAAATACACCTATCTTATTTGTGCAGTGGCTGCCTTTGGTGGTTTATTGTTTGGTTATGACACTGCAGTCATAGCGGGGGCTATTGGATACTTGCAAGTAAAATTTGAACTAAGTCCAATGCTCACAGGTTGGGCCGCCTCAAGTGCCATTTGGGGATGCGTATTTGGCGCCCTTTTTTCCGGTGCCCTTAGTGATAAATACGGTCGTAAAAAAGTCTTATTATTATCAGGACTATTATTCACGCTATCGGCTCTGGGTTCGGCAGTTCCGGACAACTTGACACAATTTGTGATGGCAAGATTTATAGGTGGACTTGGCGTGGGTTCGGCCTCCATGTTATCTCCATTATATATCTCTGAAATTGCACCTGCTAAAATTCGAGGAATGCTGGTTACCCTTTATCAATTGGCAATCGTGTTTGGTATCAACATCATTTATATCGTCAATTATTTAATAGCCAATACGCATGATCAGGTATGGAACGTTCAATTGGGATGGCGATATATGTTGGGATCTGAGGGAATTCCTGCAATTTTATTTTTTATACTTCTTTTCTTCGTTCCAGAGAGTCCGCGATGGTTGGTAAAAGAGAATAGATCTGATGAGGCCCTTAAAATTTTAAATAAAATTAATGGACCAGAGGAAACCCATCGAATTTTGAAAGAAATTAAAGAAGCTGTTAATGAGGAAAAGGGTAGTTTTTTAGATCTATTTAAGCCGGGGATTCGAAAGGCGATGGTAGTGGGATCCGTTTTGGCACTCTTTTCACAAGTTACGGGAATAAATGCCATAATATATTATGCTCCTGAAATTTTCAAACAAGTTGGATTTGGATCTGAATCTGCACTTTTCCAAACCATGATCATTGGTTTCGTCAATATGCTTTTTACTCTTGTGGCAATACGATTCATAGATTATTGGGGTCGCAGAACTTTATTGATATGGGGGATATCCGGCATGGTGTCTTGTCTTTTGGGAATGGGCATGTTTTTTTATTTTGAAATCACGAGTGGCTCGCTATTGTTGTTATTCATTTTGGGTTTCATCGCCAGTTTTGCCAGTTCTTTAGGTCCTATTCCTTGGGTTTTGATTTCTGAAATTTTCCCTACAAAAACAAGAGGAACAGCCATGTCGTTTAGTATTGTCATCTTATGGCTGGGGGTTGTTTTAATTACTCAATTTTTCCCTGTTTTACTTTCCTTATTTGGAGGAGCCTTTACCTTTTGGATTTTCATGATTAATGCCTTGATTTTGTTGATATTTACTTTAATATTTATCCCAGAGACGAAGCAAAAAACATTAGAAGAAATTCAAGCAATATGGAAATCATGACAAATGCTTTGAAGTTCAACTTAGTAATCCTCTATTTTTTCTTTTTTTTAGGGGGCGTATTTGCTGGGCCTAAAAATATTGCGCCTAAAGCCAAGGTCACCTCATCGAGTAATCTTAATGATTATTTTAATGCCAAAAATGCAATTGATGGGGTTATAAGAATCGCAGATAAAGGCGAATGGGCCTGTGAAGGGAATGGTACTTTTTGGGGGTTTATTAGGTATCCTTGGATTCAGCTCGATTGGGATACACTTCAAAATATTGATAAAATTATTTTATATGATCGTGCTTCTTTGGATATACATACGGCTGGAGGTCGTTTAAAGTTCAGTGATGGGTCGGTCATATCAGTGAATGCGTTACCCAATAATGGCGCTGCAAAAGTTGTTACTTTTGAGAGTAAGAAGGTCGACTGGGTTCGTTTTGAGGTTAACGATGGCATAGGTCTAGCATTGGGGTTATCAGAAATTGAAGTGTTTCCATCATCTAAAAGTTATGAGGATCTTATTTCATGGGTGAATCCGTTTGTAGAAACATCGCGAGGAAGGTATTTTTATTTTACGCCCGGCGCCTTGCCTTTTGGGATGGTAGCTACTGCACCTATCACGCGTAATAAAAACCAATATGGGGGTGGTTACAATTATAATTCAATGGAGATATTGGGCTTTAGTCCCATACATGGTTGGATGATGTCGGGCATTCAATTGATGCCCACCACGGGAACCATTGATCCTACTTTGGGAGAAGCCCATTGGAAATCAAGTTTTAGTCATGATGATGAATTGGCACATCCAGGTTATCAAAGAGTGTATTTAGAAGATTATGATACTTGGGTAGAATTTACAGGAACAACTAGAGCTAGTATTTTTAGAATGACTTATACTCAGTCGGATCAAGCTTCTATTCTGACCAATTTAGGGGGCTATTTGGGTAGCACGACGATGTCTGGAGCAGCAGCCAAAGTAGTAGGCGATACCAAAATCGAGGGCTCCTTTGATTCTGGTGGAAGACTCTGGGGTGGGCCTACAAAAGTAAAAGTATTTTTTGTAATGGAATTCAGTAAGCCTTTCGAATCTGTAAGCGGCTGGAATGAACGTGGCAATCAAAAAAATAGTTCTCAAATCTATGGGTCTAAACAGATGACCCGTCGTGACTCAATGGATTATGGGGTAGTTGTGCAAAGTTATTGGGATGCCCCAACTGCTGGGCTTACCGCTAATTATCAGGTCGCGGCGGGAGATCAAATTTTGGTAAAAATGGCTATTTCTTATACGAGCATAGAAAATGCTTGGGAGAACCTTAATACAGAACTCGATCATTGGGATTTTGATTTGGTCCAAAAAAATGCCGAGCATGAATGGAATCAAATATTACAACGGATAGAGGTAAAAGGTGGGAGCGATCAGCAACAGATTAAATTCTATACGGATCTATGGCATGTTTTATTGGGGCGTAAGATCATCAATGATGTGAAGGGAACCTATCCGGACTATACCCAAGGAGAGAAGGATTGGAAATTTACAAAAGCCGATTTGAAGATAAAAATGTTGCCTATGAACAAATCAGGAAAGTCTTTGTTCAACATGTACAATTCAGATGCTCTTTGGTTGACTCATTGGAATCTTAATATTCTATGGGGGCTCGCTTGGCCAGAAATTCTTGACGATTTTTCTGCATCTCTCGTTCAATATGCCAAAAACGGTGGATTACTTCCTCGAGGCCCCAATGCAGGGGGATATTCCTATATTATGACGGGAAATCCTGCGACCAGTCTACTGGTGAGCACCTATCAAAAGGGACTTATGACCAAAACATCTCCTAAAGTTGCCTTTGATATAATGAATAAAAACCATAGGCCTGGAGGAATGATGGGCGATACCCCTGAGGAATTGCAATTCTATATTGATTATGGTTATTGTCCAGGGAATGCGGGTAAAACGCTAGAATGGTCGTTTCAGGATTGGTCGCTCGCACAAATGGCCAAAAAAATGGGAAAACTTAAAGATTACAATTATTTCAATAACCGTGCTAAAACTTGGACCACTCTTTTTAGATCAGGAGAGCATTTAATATTTCCAAAAGATGAGAATGGAAAATGGTTGCACGATGATCCTTTGAGTATGTCGGGTTGGGTAGAATCCAATTCTTGGCAAGGATCTTGGCAAGTTTCTCATGACATACCGACGCTATCACGACTTATGGGAGGTAATGATACCATAGCATCAAAGCTTGATTATGCTTTTGAAAAATCTAAGGATGATGATTTTGTATTTGGTTATGGAAATGGATATGTAAGCTATGCCAACCAGCCGGGATGCTCTAATGCCCATGTTTTTAATTATATAGGGAAACCTTGGATGACTCAATTTTGGGTACGTGAGGTCAATGAGCGGGCCTATGGCGATATAACACCCGAAAGCGGTTATGGGGGCCATGATGAAGATGAGGGACAAATGGGAGGTGTAAGTGCTTTGATGTCTATGGGGCTCTTTAGTTTAAGAGGAAATAATTCGACTGCACCAATTTATGAATTGACCAGCCCTGTGTTTGATGAGGTGATCATTCATTTGAACAAGGACTATTATAGGGGCGAGACGTTTAAAATTGTTACGGAAAATAATGGGGTTGAGAATAAATACATTCAATCGGTTCATCTAAATGGCATTGCTTTGAATAAAATTTGGTTTTATCACAGTGATTTTCAAAAAGGAGGGGAGTTGCGCTTAAAACTAGGTAGTGAACCCAATTTTAATTTAGGCTCAAATCCGAGTGATGCTCCCTATACCAATGAGCCCAAATGATTCATTCGAGAAATAGCATCATGAGAATAGATTGATTTTTTATTATGGAAAAGGGCCTACTTTTTTTAAGCGTTAATAGGGAATTTAAATGGGATTAAATTCAATGGGAAGTTTTATCAAACTGAGTATTGCGTGTATTAGTTTATTTTTTACCGCGTTGGCTTACGGTCAGTGGGGGCCGAGTTATACGCCGGTAAGGGTCATCGTATCTGCAGACCATTCTGACTGGAATTATCGACTAGGAGAATCGGTAATATTTAGTGTATCAGTTTATAAAAATGGAAATCCAATCGAGGCTAAGGTACAATACGAAATTATGCCAGAAAAGATGGATCCTATTGATGCGGGTATTCTCTATCTTGAAAACGGGAGGGCACAACTTAAGCCCCAGCAGATGAAGACACCAGGTTATCTTAGATGTAAGGTTACCGTTGATTCCGAGGGAAAATTTTATGAAGGCATGGCTACCGTGGCTTTTGCAAATGATCAAATAACGCCTACAACTACGATGCCTGATGATTTTGAGAAATTCTGGGAGCAAACGCTTTTGCAAAACAAGGATATACCGCTTAATGCTAAAATGACCAAAATCAAAGCATTGAGTGATGAAAAATTGGATGTCTATCAGGTTAAGTTTCAAAATTTTAGACTGGGAAGCTATATTTATGGTGTGTTGTCGGTCCCTAGAGGGGGCAAAAAATTTCCCGCATTGATCAAGGTCCCAGGAGCAGGGGTTTGGCCTCACTTTATGGTTCAAGATGCGGATGCACTTAAGGGATTGATTGTTTTGGACATTCGAATTCATGGAATCCCTATGGTTATGAATGATCACAATGAGATCTATGGAGAATTATGGAATGCAGCTTTGAATGATTATTGGGCATTTAATTTGGACAATAAAGAGCTGTATTATTACCGAAGGGTCTATGCGGGGTGTGTAAAGGCGATTGATTTTATCTATAGCTTACCACAATTTGATCAGGAACATTTAGGTGTCAGTGGGGGCAGTCAAGGAGGTGCGTTGGCCATTGTCACAGCGGCATTGGACGAACGAGTGGATTATTTAGTTTCCTACTATCCTGCGCTTTGCGACTTAACGGGATATCTCAATGGCCGGGCGGGAGGATGGCCTCATTTATTTGACAAGAATAATTCCCCATTTCACGCTAAGGAAGATAAAATTGAGACTTCTAAGTATTATGATGTCGTAAATTTTGCGAGAATATTAAAAGTACCAGGCTATTATTGTTGGGGGTATAATGATCAAAGTTGCCCTCCTACCTCTATTCAAAGCATGTATAATGTAATCAAGGCACCTAAGGAATTGGGTATTATGAAGGATGCGGGGCATTACATTTACCCTGAACAAAAAGCGGTAACCGACGAATGGATATTTCAAAACTTGAGTGGTATAAAATAATACTTTTGTTGAGTAGTTTTTGGTTTCATGATTGTTCTCAAAAACAGCAGCCTATTCATGCGCTTTCAAGTCATCATACGGGCGTGTTATTTAATAATCAAATTGATCTGGATACGGACTTTTCGATTATCGATTATATGTATTTTTTTAATGGGGCAGGTACGGCCTTGGGTGACTTTAATAACGATGGTCTCGAAGATTTGTTTTTTATGGGTAACAGAGTGTCAAATGCACTTTATCAAAATACGGGAAATTTTAAGTTTCAAGACGTGACCAAAGAGGCAGGGTTAAGCACGAGTTCATGGTGTACGGGGGCATTAGTTGAAGATTTTAATCAAGATGGATGGTTGGATCTATATCTATCTGTCGCAGGAGAAAAAAATGCTAAAATGCGAAAGAATCTGCTCTACATAAATAATAAGGACATGACTTTTACCGAATCGGCCGCTCTATATGGTCTTGATTTTGAGGATTATTCTACCCATGCGGCTGTATTGGATTATGACTTGGATGGTGATTTGGATGTGTATTTATTGAATCATACCAATCAATTTAATGACGTAAATGACCCCATTCCAAGAAAACTAGATGGTAGCGCTGCCAATACAGATCGATTGTTAAGATGTGAATGGATAGATTCTTTGGATCATCCAGTATATGTTGATGTCTCAACACAGGCGGGAATTGTAGTAGAGGGTTTTGGATTAGGCGTTGGTGTTTCCGATTTTAATCTTGATGGATGGCCAGATTTGTACATTTCTAATGATTTTATATCCAATGATATTCTCTATATGAATCAGCGAAATGGAACCTTTGTCAATGAAATTAATAAGGCCCTGAAGCATCAATCTTTTAATGGTATGGGTAATGATGTGGCAGATTTTAATAACGATGAATTGCCAGATATTCTAGTGGCCGATATGTTGCCCAAAACTAGAAAATCCAGGGTGATGATGGCAAATAATTTGAATACTTATTTGCAATCTGCTGCAGCTTCCATGGGTTATGAATTACAATATCCTAGAAACACGTTACAGCTCAATCAGGGAGCTGCCGACCGCGGGAGCACCTTTAGTGAATTGGGGCAATTTGCTGGAATAAGCAGTACGGATTGGAGTTGGGCCCCTTTGTTTGTCGATTTGAATTTGGATGGTTTTAAGGATGTTTTTATTAGCAATGGCTACTTGAAGGATATTACCAATCAAGATTTTATAGCCTATCGAAAAAATCGAATAACCTTCAGCTCGCAAAAAAAAATTGACAGTCTTTATCTCGCCCTAATGAAGGAGCTATCAGCGGTGGAGGTTAATAATCTGATTTTTTGGAATCAGAAGGATTCAACTTTTCAAGAATCTGGAATAGAGACTTTTGTAGGAGTTTCTTCGGGCGCTGCCTATGGAGACCTCGATTTGGATGGAGATCTTGATTTGGTGACCAATAATTCCAATGCAAAAGCAAGTATTTTTGAAAATCGTATTTCCGGAAATTCAATCAGTATAAAATTGAAAGGCCCCAAATACAATCATAGAGGGATAGGGAGTGTAATTACTGCTTACGTTGATACACAAGTCCAGAAATTTGAATATTACCTCAGTAGAGGTTATATGTCAACAGTAGGGGAAACCATGATCATTGGGTTGGGTGCGGGTAAGCTTGCAGATTCCTTGCGGGTGGATTGGTATGATAACACCACCTCATGGCAGTATGGGTTGCAATCGGGGAGGAACTATGAGATCAGGCATGATGAAAGTATGCCTAGAAAAAGAGACTTAGAGGAGGAAGATCTTCTTTTTGTAGAAGCTCAACCCATCATGGTAGCACATCAAGAATTAGATTACAATGATTTTGATAGCCATCCCTTGCTTCCTTGGAAATATTCCAATACGGGACCTGGGCTAGCCATGTCTAGTAGAGATGATTTTGGTCGTATACTTTTTTATATGACCGGGTCACAAGGATTCAACGGTAATTTTTTTGATTTTTTTGGAAGAAATGATGAAAGCGTCAGAGCAAGGGCTTTTGTAGAAGAAACAGATGCTATTTTTTTTGATTGCGATAATGATGGAGATGAGGATCTTTATGTCCTCTCTGGTGGGATCGAGAATTTGAATAGAGAAGGAGCTTATCAAGATGAACTCTTAATTAATGATAACGGAACTTTCACAAGTTCCACGGATCGCATCGAACAAACTAAAGATCCAGGCTCCAAAATTTTGACCATTGATTTTGATCGGGATGGAGATCTTGATTTGTTCAGAACAGGTCAAACTGATGTAAAGGCCTACGGCAGGCCAACAAATAGTTGGCTTTATCGTAATGATAAAGGTATTTTTAGTTCAGTAGTAGGTCCTGATTTTGATGACTTGAAATCTTTGGGCATGGTGACCGATGTGGAAGTAGTAGATATGAACCATGATGATTGGCCTGATATAGTAGTGGTAGGGGAATGGATGGAAGTCACGATTCTGTATAATAATCTGGGTAAGGGATTTAAGAAAAGGAGTATAACGGGATCAAGTGGTATTTGGAGAAGTTTGGCTACGGGCGATTTTGATAATGATGGGGATATTGACTTAGTTGTAGGGAACTTGGGGTTAAATACAGGATTGAATGTTTCGCAAGCATATCCTATGGATCTTCTAGGCTATTGTCTGGGAAGTGATGCTCATTGTCTCGGTATTCCGACTGCTTTTTTCGCATTAGGGGAGGGCAAGTTCGAGAGTTTCCCCCTTTACGGCAGGGCGATTATGCTAAAAGCATTGAAAAATCTACAAACTGCTTGTCCTTCTTATCAGACCTACGCCCATTTCACGACCCGAGATTTGATGGAATTAGAACAGGACAAAATCCTATATCAAACGCAAATTCAAACCTTAAACTCGAGTTATTTTGAAAATAAAGGCTCAGGTAATTTCATAACCAAGCCTCTTCCCAAAGCATTTCAATGGTCAAGTGTCGAGGCCCTGCTTGTTTTTGATTTTGATGATGACGGTTATTTAGATCTGATGGCGGCCGGCAATAATTCAGGCATGAATGTGGCTATAGGTGATTTGAATGCGTCTAAAGGAATTTTAGCTTTGGGGACCGGAAGAGGTGATTTTAAAACCATGTCCACTCATTTATTGGAAAATTTTCTTTCAGGCGAAGTCAGAACCATAAAAAAAGTGATGGTTGGAGAGGTACCCTACTTTCTTGCTGCCTCTAATAACGGTAATTTGAATATATTTAAAATTAATCCCTTATATAAATGGTGAAACCATCAGTCATTTTGGTATTTCTATGGGTGCTTTTATCGACTACTGGCACATGTGGGGTCTCGATGCCTAAAATTTTCAGTAATCATATGGTATTACAAAGAGATCAGCCCATAACCCTATGGGGTTGGGGTGATCCTTTGGAGTTAATATCGATCCATTTAGGTCCATTGATGGAGCAAGTTAAGGTAGGTAAAAATGGAAAATGGATACTTGATTTGGCTCCAATGTCAGCGGGTGGACCCTATGTTTTGATAGTAAAAGGTAGAGAAAGCGAGTTAATTTTTGAGAATATTTTAATTGGGGATCTATGGATTTGCTCCGGACAATCAAATATGGAGTGGACTAATGATCAGTTTCACTATCAAGAGACTGACACAACTTTTTTGAAGACCAAAATAAGGTTATTTAAAGTATCTATTGATATGGATTATTTACCTCAAGAAGACCTCAAGGGAGGAACATGGCAATTGTTAGATGAGGAGACTATGGGTAATTTTTCTGCTGTAAGCTATTATTTTGGAAAAAATCTATCCTCCGAAATAGACGTTCCGATAGGCTTAATTAATGTCAGTTTAGGATCGAGTTCGATTGAGGCATGGATGTCGAATGATGCATTGGTAAAGTTTCCTCAATTTAAAGAGGAGGTGAAGACAATAGTATCTAATAACAAATCATTTGAGGAGCTCAGGATTGATTTTGAAAAGGGCAAAGAAAAATGGTCCAAAAAACATTATTTGAAGGACATAGGGCTCGATCTAAAGTGGTTTGCAAAAAAATTGGATGACAGTGATTGGCTGGAGATGAAAGTTTCAGGATTTTGGGAAGAATTAGATACCACTTTAGTAGATCATGACGGTGCTGTCTGGTTTCGAAAGACTTTTGATCTTCCTGAAGGATATGATCGCCCAAGATTCAGCATCCAATTGAATCAAATAGATGATTATGACGTGGTATGGGTTAATGGTAAAAAAATAGGAGAAACGTATGGGCGCCATAATTTTCGAAATTATAGTGTGGAAACCAATCTATTACAGCCAAAGGACAATGTGATCGCAGTCAGAGTTTTTGATATAGGTGGAAATGGGGGCTTTTCTACCAGCGCTTTTTGGGGTAACTCTATAATTTGGGGAGACTGGAAGTACAAAAAGGGTACGGCTATTGATGCCGATAACTTTAAAGCTCCGTTGACAGTCAATGCGAGCCCTTTTTCATCCCCAGGGGTTCTATACAATGGCAATATTGCCCCACTTACCAAGCTTAAAATAAAAGGGATATTTTGGTATCAAGGGGAAAGTAATGTGGATCGGGCCCATGAATATCAATCTCTTTTCCCTGAAATGATTGTCGATTGGAGAGGTCATTTTGGAGATGTTGAGTTGCCTTTTTTATATGTACAACTGCCCAACTATTTGACAGAAGCTTCCGAACCCGTTGATCAATCTTGGTCCGAAATGCGAATGGCGCAGGACCAGGCATTGAAGTTGTTGCATGTAGGAAGAGTGGTCACCATTGACATCGGAGATGCTGACGACATTCATCCCAAGAATAAGGTAGAAGTTGGGCGAAGATCAGCAATAGTGGCCTTAAATCTCACCTATGGTAGACACTTTATCTTATCACCTATTTATAAAAATCATCGCGTTGAGGACCATCGTATATTCGTGAGTATCGATCAGGCAGTGGAAGATCTAGTGGTTAGAGACAAATATGGTTACATTCGTGGATTTGCTATTGCCGGTGCGGATCAAAAATTTTATTGGGCTAAGGCTACTATTTCAAATGGCGAGATAGAGGTATTTTGTGAGGAAGTAGAGAAGCCCGTAGCTATTAGGTATGCATGGTCGTCAAATCCTGGGACTTTAAACCTTTTTAATAAAGAGGGGTGGCCATTAGCTCCTTTCCAAACAGATAATTGGAAGGGTATCACAGAGGGCAATAGGTATCACTCTAAAGATGCTCGATTTTGAAAAATATCATTATTTTTATTTTTGCTTTTCTCTTAATGTCATGTGAAGATGAGCCACCGATTTTTACCATTTCACAAGATAAAAATTTAATAGATACGGGTATTTATGATTCGGATTCGGTCAACATTTCGAATCAAGAGGATGTCATAAATGAACTTGAAGACATCCTAGAGGTAGGAACGATGTCTACAATCATTCGAGACGAATTAATTCTTGAATCCGTGTCTTGCACCGACATTCTTGTGTCCAGTACATGTTGGGAGGATGTAAAAACCTCAAAAAATTGTAAATGGGATCAAATCTTTACACGTTATGAAAATGGATGGACAGGTGCCGATGCTACTTATTCCGTGCCTTTACCTGATGGGCGTGTGCTGTGGATGTTTGGGGACACATTTATCGGTACAGTAAATGAAGACCGGACTAGGAATCAAACAAAAATGATCAATAATACTTTTGTTTTAACAGGTGAAAATGAATTCATCACCCTTTTCGGGGGTACTAGGGATAATCCTAAGGCGTTAATTGTACCCAATGAAACAGATGATTGGTATTGGCCTTTTGATGCTACGATCTATAATGGGGAATTACATATGTTACTGGCTCATATGCAACGTGTGGGAGAAGGCATGTGGGGATTTGCCTATAAGCAAGTAGACTTGGCTATTTTTTCTTTACCTGATTTAACACTTAAATCGCTTACCATGAAAATACCCTCGCCTGAAATTTCTTATGGGTCGACGTTGATGGAAGACACAGACTACACCTATATCTACGGAATAACTACCGTTGGTTATAATAAATATGCCCATGTTGCTCGTGCTCCTGGTGGTGATTTACGTGCAGTTTGGGAATTTTATAACGGGTCAGAATGGGTTTCAGAACCTTCAACGTATCGAATACATGATGGGGTTTCGGATCAATTCAGTGTTTTTAAAAAGAACGATAAATATTACTTATTAACTCACCAGATTATATTTGGGAAGGAGATACAGTTATTTGAATCTGATTTCCCAATGGGTCCTTGGCACAGTAAAAAAATAGTATATTGTACACCTGAGACAGATGGTGATGTATTTACTTATAATGCATTCGTGCATCCAGAATTATCAACCAATGATGAATTAATTATCTCTTATAATATTAATAGTTTTGATTTTTGGTCTCTTTTTGACAATGCGGATTTATATCGCCCAAAGTTCATCAAGGTCGAAAATTGGCAATAAATGAACCTATTTGATGAGAATTTTTTATTAAAATTATGAGGATTATAGCTATTTCAGTTCCAAAAAATGGAATAGGATTATTATTTATAATAGGATTATTGAGCGCTTGTGGTCCGCGGTCAAAGGAAATAGTCAAAACGGATTTGAATATTTTCTACTCCGTCGAATCGGCACCTGAATGGACCCAATTGTTTTATAGAAAGGATGGTTGGTTTGGTGCAGATGGAATTTTCACCATTCCTCTTACAGGTAGAGATCGGCAGGGTAATTTGGGAAATGATTCTACGTTAATATTCTTTAGTGACACCTATATTGGCAAAGTTGTTGAAAATAAACCTGATCAAAGTTCTGTAATGGTAAATAATTCAGTCGCTTATTTGAAAGGAAATCAACCCATAGCGGATAGCCTTGATTTTTTCATTTATCGCAGTTCAACTGGTCAGCCAAGTGCCCTTTTTGTTCCAAGTAATGAGCATGCTTCCGAGGATGATTTTTTTTGGTTGGGGGATGGTTTCGTCAATCAAGAATTGTCGAATACTCTTTATGTATTTGCTTATCATATTGAGCGTACTGGAGAAAATGTATATGATTTTATTGAACCCAACGTCTCACTTATGGCAATGGGGAATCGATCAAGTCCACCATATGTGGATCAACGTCAATTGACTACTCCATTGCATGTCAAAATTGATAGTCTTGGGGAAGGAAATTTGGGTTCGGGTGTTCTGGTAAATACCACATGGGCCGGCGCACCAAATCCGGATGGTTATATATATGTCTATGGCTGTATTGGTGCAAAAAAAAGTTTGGTTGTCGCCCGAGTAAAACCTAAAGACTTCGAAAATTTCAAGGAATGGCGTTATTGGAATGGAGAACAATGGGATGTGCGGTCGGAGACTATGCAGCAAGTTGTTGATGCGGCCTCTAATGAACTTAGTGTCACGCCGCTACCAGACGGTAGGTTTGTCCTTATTTTTCAGGTATTGGGATTATCTGATAAAATAGGCATGCGGATTGGAGCATCACCCGTGGGGCCTTTTTCCGAAATTCACGAAATCTATGAAACACCTGAAATGAAAAATGGACTCTGGTGTTATAACGCTAAAGCACATTTTAATTTGTCCGCCCCCAATGAACTTTTAATCAGTTATAACACCATCACTCCAAATTTTTGGATTGATATTAAAGAAGATGCCCATATTTATAGACCTAGGTTCATTAAAATAAAATTTGATCTTTAACTCAATGAAGTATTTTGTCTACTTAAGTATCGTTTTTTTCTTCAGTCAATGTAAACCTACTGAAGTCACAACCGGATCAAACCAGACCCCTAATATTATCTTCATTTTAGCAGATGATCTCGGCTATGGGGATGTTGAAATCTTAAATAAACAGTCAAAAATTTCCACTCCTCATCTCAATAAGCTGGCCCAACAGGGTATGATTTTTACCCAGGTCCATGCGCCTTCGGCGGTATGTACACCTACCCGGTATAGTGTGTTAACCGGTAATTACAGCTGGAGGTCACCTAAAAAGTCAGGAGTGGCGTGGTTGTGGGATCCCCCTTTAATTCATAAGGGGGATTATACTTTAGGGGAAATGCTTCAAAGTAAGGGCTATCATACCGCATGCATCGGTAAATGGCATTTAGGGTGGCATTGGCCAACCATGGAGGGTCATTCACCTCAAGCGGATGGGAGAAATATTGATTATGAGCAAGCCATCACTGGAGGTCCTACCGAACTCGGGTTTAATTATTATTTTGGGGATGACGTACCGAGTTTTCCACCACACGCCTTTATCGAAAATGATAAAGTGACGGTATTACCTACAGAATGGTGGGAAGCGGGCAAAGCAGGTGCCCCAGGGGCAATGGTACCTGGCTGGCGTTATGAAGATTTATTACCGACAATTTCTGAAAAGGCCATTAAGTATGTAGCAGATCGTACTATTAACCATCCAAAGGAACCTTTTTTTTTATTTTTTTCGCTTTCTGCTCCGCATACGCCTATTGCACCTTCTGAGTTTTTTTTGGGGAGTTCTGGGGCCGGTCATTATGGAGATTTTGTAGTGGAGATAGATCATTACATAGGAGCGTTACTTGATACTTTGGACCAATTAGGTATCTCAGATCAGACCTTGGTCATTTTTACAAGCGATAATGGCCCGACCAATATGGATGGCAAAAATTATGTTGGTGAGATAGGCTCGGTACTCGCACATGGTCACAACTCAGCTGGTATTTTTAGAGGTTTGAAATCCGATTCTTGGGAGGCAGGACATCGAGAACCATTTTTTGCACGATGGCCAGGAGTAATCCCTGAAGCATCGACATCCGATGCGCTGATTTCCTTAACTGATATGTTTTCTACTTTGGCTTCGATCGTTGGGTTTGATCCAAATGATTCAATGGCTGTTGATAGCTTTGATATTTTCCCCCTTTTAAATGGGTCATCCACAAATATTCGTGAAAATTTAATTGTTCAATCAGGCAATGGAATCTTATCTTTAATT
>TARA_B110000902_G_scaffold5613_2_pt1 | contig 42212 bp, 32 predicted proteins | sample TARA_B110000902 | Tara Oceans TARA_B110000902 (sample SAMEA4398009) | marine metagenome | biome: Polar Biome; feature: [SRF] surface water layer (ENVO:00010504); material: water (ENVO:00002006), including particulate matter (ENVO:01000060) such as... | depth 5 m | reverse complement strand
ATTTCGAAATGCCGGGGTATATACATACAACACTCTGTCCTTATTATGGTTTGAAACTCCCCATTGAGCGGTCGAATGTCTAACTTTCGCAATCATAATACTAATGTTTTTTCCGGAAGCTATTCAGAATGGTTATGTCTGGGTCGCTCCCTCTTTCGAGGAGATGACCCACCATTACGATCAATCAGCTGATTGATCCTGCCTCACGCAATTTATCGATCTCATCCTGTGCCAGCCCCATTGCGGTCAGCACATCATTCGTATCTTCACCCGCATCATGAGTTGCGTGGGCAACCGCTGACGGCGTGCGACTGAAGCGTGGCGCCGGTGCCGGCTGAGTTACACCACCAACCTCGACATAGGTATCACGAGCAACATTCGCAGGATGCGCCGCCGCGTGAACAAAGTTCAACACCGGTGCAAAACACACATCGGTTCCCTCCATTAACTCACACCATTCAGCCTGACTTTTCTGCAACATCACAGCGGCCAGTTTTTCTTTCATCGCGGGCCATTGACTGCGGTCATGCTGATTGCCAAAATCAGCTTCTGACAGACCCGCAATTTGCTTTAACAGCGCGTAAAATTGTGGCTCTATAGAGCCCAGAGAAATGTACTGGCCATCTGAACATTCGTAAGTATCATAGAAATGCGCTGCACCATCGAGCAGATTGGCTTCTCGCTGGGTTGCATCCCACATACCACCGGGTTCCATACCATGGAACATCCACATCAACTGTGCTGCACCATCGACCATCGCAACGTCAATCACCTGACCCATGCCAGACTTACCGGTCTCCAGTAAAGCCGCCAACACACCATTCACCAATAACATTCCACCGCCACCCATATCACCGATCAGATTTAATGGTGGCACTGGTTTTTCACCACTGCGGCCGATCGCATATAGCGCGCCGGTGATCGATATATAATTAATATCATGACCCGCGGCCTGCGCTAACGGCCCCTCTTGTCCCCATCCAGTCATGCGGGCAAAGACTAATTTAGGATTCCTCGCCAGGCATTGCTCAGGACCAACACCCAACTTCTCACAGACACCCGGTCTAAACGGGTCAATAATCACGTCCGCTTTCTCAACCATTCTCAACAATGTTTCCACACCCGCTGGGTCTTTGAGGTTCAGCACTACCGATTTTTTTCCTCGACCAGAAACCGGGTCAGAAGCTCGCCCCCCAGCTGCTCGATCTACTCGGATGAGATTGGCGCCCATATCAGCCAGAATCATGCCTCCCATTGGGGCTGGACCAATACCTGCCAATTCGATAACCGTGTAACCGTCTAGAGGACCCATCGTACTCTCCTGAATAGTTTGAATTATTTATTTTTGATGAAACTGGTGCTTTTGTAACTGTAACCGGATTCTAACAATAAACTCACTAGAAACAGAAGGTTGTTGATCCTCATGCTAACAATAACGTGTTACATTTAATCCATATAAACCGTAATGAGGACGATAATGAACATAGTTGCGTTATTACTATGCTTACTTTTTTTAAGCTCCCTCGCTCAATCAGAATCGATTGAATGGCCAGCTTACGGCGGTGCCAAAGGCGGCGGTCACTATACCGCCGCAACCCAAATAAACAAAGATAACGTCAATGATTTGAAGCTAGCATGGACTCATCGCTCTGGCGATTTTGTGGCGGGAAAGCCGTCACTCACTGAAGATTTAACCGCTGAGTCGATCCGCACACGGCCTACCAGTTTCATGGTGACACCGATCATGGTTGCCGATACTGTTTTTTACTGCACCCCGTTTAATCGCGTATTTGCCTTGGATCCAGCCACCGGAAAAGAGCGTTGGGTATTCGACCCCCAGGTGGACATGTCGAAAGAAAGTATTACCAACTGTCGTGCGGTCAGTAGCTGGATTGATCAAAAAGACCCCACGGCTAGCTGCGGCCACCGCATTCTATTGGGCACATTAGACGCCCGTTTGATATCGTTAGATGCAAAAACCGGGGAGCGTTGCGCAGATTTTGGTAATAGTGGCGAGGTCTCTTTGCAGGCGGGCCTTACCGAACATGCCTCTTCCGAATACTCAATCACCAGCGCTCCGGCGATTATCAATGATACGGTCATTACCGGCGCTTTTATTCAAGATAGTCATCGCCCAGACGTGCCGTCAGGGGTAGTTCGGGCTTATGATATTCGCAGCGGTGAATTTATTTGGGGCTGGAATCCGGTTCACCCCGACAGACCACAGACAGATGCAGAGGGTAACTTCACTCCGGGATCCACCAATGTTTGGTCCACCATATCTGTTGACGAAGAGCTGGGATTGATTATTGTCCCTACGGGCAATTCATCGCCGGACTATTACGGCGGCGACCGCGATGGCCACAAAGACTATTATTCAAGTTCTGTGGTAGCACTTAACGCCAGTGATGGCAGCGTCGCATGGCATTATCAAACCGTCCATCACGATATCTGGGACTACGACGTGCCCGCGCAACCCACCCTTGTTGATCTAACAATTAACGGTGTAAAAAGACCCGCCGTTGTACAGGTCACAAAAATGGGCATGACCTTCGTTCTTGATCGCGAAACAGGACAACCTCTGCACCCTGTAGAAGAGCGCGCCGTGCCGCAGGAGGGCGCTGTGCCCGGAGAGTACTTGAGTCCCACTCAACCCTTTCCGGTGAAACCCGACCCTCTTCACCAGCTCGGAATATCACCCGATGACGCATGGGGACTGACCTTCTGGGACAAAGGCCAGTGCCGGAAAAAACTAGCCAAGATGCAGCATGGCCCCATCTACACACCACCGAGTTTGAAAGGTACACCGCTCTATCCCTCTAACCTTGGCGGCAATAACTGGGGAGCACCAGCAGTCGATCTCAAGCGAAAAATCATGGTGGCAAATACAAAACATATGCCGATAGAAGTTCGCCTGGCTGAACAAAAAGACTGCCCAGAAGGCCTGCCGTTCCCACAACTGGGTTCCAAATACTGTGTGATTATGACGCCCGTTGTCTCACCTCTGGGCATTCCCTGTACTGCTCCACCCTGGGCGACTTTAGCGGCAGTAGACCTAGAGTCTGGTGATATCCTCTGGCAAATCCCCTTCGGCACACTAAAAGGCATGGCTCCCTGGCCTTTCTATCATCTTATTGAGGGCGGCATGGAAATGGGCGGACCTATGGTGACCGCCAGTGGCCTTATTTTTATTGCAGCAACCTCCGATGGTTATTTCCGCGCCTTCGATATCGAAAACGGAGACGAGCTGTGGAAGCAAAAGTTGCCGACAACCGGTAACGCTGTACCAATGAGCTATACCTACAACAACGAACAGTACGTTCTCGTCGCTGCTGGCGGACATTTCACGTCGCCGAAACCCGCCGGCGATCACTTAGTTGCCTATAAACTCAGTCCATAAATGCCATAGGGCAAAAAGCCCATCAACTCAGATCATCGTCGATATTACTCCGTGATCTTTTTATTAGGAACTTACGATGACAAGAATTCAATCGGCTCCCATTGAACGTATGGATGAAGTTAGTAATGAACTTCAATCATTAGCTGCCGCTATGGGTTTTGAAGCTAACTCCTTTAAATCCATGGCTCATCGGCCTGCCATTTTGCGCGGTTTTATGGCCTTAGCCGGCTCTATTTTAGGGCCGGATTCAAATTTAGACAAAGGCCTGCGGCAAATGATTGCCTATATCTCCAGCGCCGCTTCCGGCTGTCGTTATTGTCAGGCACATACCAGTCATGGTGCCGAAGTTGCCGGGGTTGATGTTAAAAAGCTTGAGTCACTGTGGCTATTTGAAACCAGCGATTTATTTGATGACCGAGAGCGAGCAGCGCTTTCGTTGGCATTGGCGGCGGGTCAGGTGCCCAATATGGCAACGGATGACCATTTCAGTACGCTCAGCAACTATTTTTCTGACGAAGAAATCACTGAGATAGTCGCCGTCATTTCTCTTTTTGGGTTTCTTAATCGCTGGAATGATACCTTGGCGACGCAACTTGAAAAGGGACCTCTAGCTTTCGCCGAAACCCATTTAAAAGAGTCAGGCTGGGAGGTCGGTGATCATTCGTAGGCTGACCGCTACTGATCGGTTGTTCCCTTCTTCATCTGTTTAACCCGGCAACAGGGCTCAGCCATTGCTTCATGGTTGGTGGCCCTCTGGGTTCCCTTCACTCCTGCCTGAGCCCGGCTTCCCTGCGGGAAAACAGTCGGTCTCATTCGCTCCCTCAGCACCCCCCTAATATTCCGCAATGCCTGTGTCCCACTGCCTACTATCGCGGTGAGTTTTGAAATAAGCACTCAGTTGGAAGGTCAGACCATGTTAATGCAGTGAAGATTCGCATCAGCACACTATTAGATGGCTGGGCCGGGTGCTGTCGCGTAAGTTAAAGGCTCAGGCACTTTGGAGGGAACCCCGGAGGGGCCAGAACTATGGAGCGGCGGCACCCGGCCCAGTCATCCGCACCAAAAACACAATAAATTCCAGTAAGAAGAGTTTTCGGATGTTTCTGTATTTTTCTATTATTGAATCCGGCAAAAAAAAGGCCCTTATCTCAATAAGGGCCTTTTCATATTGAGGGCTACGCCCTCAGACTATCGTGCGATCTAGAAGTAGTAACCTACAGTAACGCCGTAAGTACGTGGCTCCAGAATGAACTGGTTAGTAAACAGACCCGATACTGCATCGGTTGTGTACTGGCCAGTCACGTTATCATCGTCAGAGATATTCTTAACGAACACTTCTGCATACCATGATTCATCAGCACTGGTTAGCATCGCTGATGCATTCCAAACGGTCCATGAATCAATAACGTCATTCGCCGTGTTGAAGTTACGGGCATAATACTCATCCTGCCAGTAATAGTTAGTACCAACCTGCAAGTTCATCCCATTGGATAAGGGCATTTGGTAGCTAACAGTCAACGTAGAACTCATCTCTGGTGCTTGCTGAAGCTGATTACCATCAAGATCCGCTTCAATACCAGGAGTGCCATCAGCAATCAGGACGTTGTTACCAAAAACGGAAGTAACCCCGTCGGTAGTACCCATCTGGTTTGGATCGGTTGGATCTACTGAAGAGAAATCGCTGATTTCAGAATTCAGGTAAGAAACGTTCCAGCTAAAAGTCCAGTTTGCGTCCGGTGCGTAGATAAACTCACTCTCAAGACCATAGATAGTCGAGTCAACATTTTCGTTAACCGATGACTGTGCAATGATTTTAGAAACTTGCATATCTGCGTAATCGTAGTAGAAGGCCGTAAAGTTAGCTTGCAGCGTATTGTCCAGCAACCGAGTCTTGGCACCTACTTCTAAAGAGTCGATAAATTCTGGCGCAAAATAGGCCAAATCAGGATCGCCTGTTACGGGATCTAACAATGGAGAGTCTGCTGATAAGGTATTGAAACCACCACTTTTATAGCTGCGCGCTATAGTGGCATACAGCATCACTTCGTCATTCACATGATAGTTGATGTTGACCTTACCGGTAGTCTCCTGCCAATCATTGCCAAACGTCTCGTAACCGCCGCCTGGAACATTAGGATTCGACAAGAAGCCCAAGTAAACCGTACGCTGAGTAGACTCTTTTTCTTCATCGGTGTAACGAAGGCCGAAAGTCATATCAATCTGATCATTGAGGCTCCAATACAATTCACCAAACACCGCTGTCGTATCAAGCTGATAGGATAAACTGTGGTTGTCATAGAAGTGCATATTAGTTGGCAGCCCATTCAGTTGACCAAACAGCGCCAAGCCGGAGTTATACACATAATAGTGATTCTCATTTTCATACGTCAGGTAAAATCCACCCAGTAAAAAGTTCACGTCGCCATCATAGCTTGAGGCAAGACGAAATTCCTGGCTGAACTGATGTGGATCGCTAGACGATTCATCGGCACCGTATGCATAATCGACAGTGATGTCCTCATAGCCATTTGGCAAAGCCATGGTGACAGATGTAGGCCACACTTCGGAGGCAACGGCCTTATCGTAATCATCACGAGCGTTAAAATAGGAGTCACTATAACCGGTCACCGATGTCAGCGTTAAGTTACCAAAATCATGATTGATTTCTAATGAGGTAACCGTTTCTTCGGCTTCGTAAGTAGGTGTGAAGTCCATATTAACTTTACGAGAATCAGAGGGATTAACGGTATTTGCATAATCGTTCACTGGAAACGTGAATGGGGTACCAGCGGTAAGCAACCCTAACAATGAACCGGTAATAGTGGATTGGCCATTAGGACTGTCACTACCTAATGAACCAGGCAAGCAACCTAAAATACCATCTGGATCTGTGGTGCAACCCTGTTTCTGGCCACGCATACGATTATCGTCTTCTTTGAAGTGATGAACCATCAAGGTTACATCGGTATTTTCAGTCGCCTGCCAAAGAGTGGTCCAGCGAATAGAATACATATCACGGTCGTCAATGTAGCTGTTGTCATTAATATTTTTAGTATAACCATCGCGCTGCAGAGAAAAGCCGGCAATGCGAGTAGACAAAGTATCTGTCAACGGCAAGTTGAATGCACCTTTAAACTTTTTACCACCATAATTACCTAACTGCATTTCTACAAAGCCTTCCATTTCTTCGGTAGGCTTTTTGGTTATTACGTTGATAACACCGGCAGTGGTATTGCGACCGTAAAGTGTACCTTGAGGACCGCGTAATACTTCAACACGCTCAGCATCGTAGAATTCTGCTTCAAAAATACGCGAGGCATTCAGATAAACGCCATTCAGGTGAATACCAGTGCCTGAGTCAGCAGATGAACCCACTGCATTGGTCCCTATACCGCGGATAGAAATATTTGAACCGGTGAAGTTGCCTTTTGACATCAGCATGTTCGGGACATTCATTTGAATATCCAGTGCATTAGTGATTTGCTGCCGATCCAGTTCATCGCCTGAAAAAGCGCTGACGGCAATGGCGGTATCCTGAAGCGTTGTTTCCCGCTTTTCGGCCGTTACAATAACCTCTTCAAGAAATCCTGAGCTTTGTCCTAGCACCATCGGAGACCCTATAACTGTCGCCAATAATGTCGGTACTAAAGAAAGTTTCCGGTGCTTTAAATACATAGATATGCCTCTTTAAGTCGTACTACTTTTATAGTTAGCGTTTTTACGGCGGCAAATTACCAATTATTAATCGCGAAATCTACTATAAAATAATTAAATTGACTTAATTCGCGATTAAAAGTTAGACAAATCACGACATTTTCCGCCGGCGCTCAAGACCGGATAGTTATAATTGATTGATAAGACGACTTGTTGAATTATATTTATCTGCAGGTGGTCAAAACATAGGACACTTTTTCTTCTTTACGGTCATGGGTCGCCCGTCGGCTAACAGCGGATTTGAGATAACCGACATTCCGTAATATAGTCGCCACTGAACCTAAGGGAGATCACGAATGGGTAACATCACCATAGAAACGGGTACCACCGAGTTGCTGTGCCACATTGAAGACCGTGTTGGTGTAATTACTCTTAACAAACCCGACAAAAAGAACGCCCTCGGCGATATTTTAACCCCCGCATTGCGGCGGACACTACTGTCATTGGAAGACGATAACCGCGCAGGCTGTATTCTAATTACCGGCAGCGGTAGCGCCTTTTGCTCGGGGGGTGATGTCAGTGGTATGGCTGGGGAGTCAAAACCGCAGCACAAAGAAGAGCGCATAGCAGACCTGCTGCATAAACAAATCACGCTGACACAACGCTTGCATCAGCTTAACAAGGTCACTATTGCTGCGCTGCCTGGCGCAGCCGCTGGCGCCGGCTTATCCATTGCACTGGCCTGCGATCTTAGAATTGCATCTGATAACGCCTTCATCACGACGGCCTTTCGCAACATTGGTCTGTCGGGAGATTATGGCACCAGCTGGTTTCTTCCTCGCTTGATAGGCATGGGTAAAGCCAAAGAACTTTTCTATAGGTCAGCCCGTGTCAACGCTGCTGAAGCCGAACGACTGGGAATTTTCAATTGCGTATTTCCGCAGCACAGTTTCCGACAGGATATGATGACGTATGCGTCACAGATAGCTAACGGCCCTACCAACGCGCTCAGCCGGATGAAAATAAATTTGAATGCCAGCCTCGACCAGAGCCTTTCTGAAAGCCTAGCACTTGAAGCAAAACACTTAATAGACAGCGCCGGCACTGCTGAGTCGAAAGAAGCGATCAGTGCTTTCATGCAAAAGCGCAGTCCGGTGTTTCACGACCCAGACTCATAGCTCAAAGCGATGACTCTTTGATATTGTAGTTGCCGCTAGGCCTTTTTACCCGAATCACCCCATACAAAGTTCAGAAGGTTTGATTGCTCTATTCGACGGTCCCAGAGCAGAAAAAAAACCTCGTTACTAGGCGCCGATGGTCTAAACTAACCGGACATTCGTGTTTAAGACAGCGCTCTAGGAGCAAATAGAAGTAATGAATCAAACAATTAAAGTAGCTCGACCACTCGTCATTCTACACGGTGACGAAATGGCTCAAATTGCCTTCGAACGGATTTTGCAACAATTCGTTACTTCAAAACTGGACATCTCACTCATTGAAATAGACCTCTCTGCGGAAAATCGCTTGCTCACCAACGGGCAAGCCGTGGTAGACGCCATTAATGCATTAAAAACGTATGGGGTAGGCATTAAGAATGCGGGCATGACTGTCAACCGCCAGCAACTTGATGAAATGCTGACGAAATACCCAACCATTAATGAAAGTGAACTCGACAAGCTTGCTACTAAGTCGCCCAATGGCGCTATTCGAAAAGGTATTGGCGGTAATATCACCCGCGAAGATATTGAGTTTTCGAATTTAAAAGTTGAGCACCCCAACTGGATCGGTCGTGATATAGACGTTGATACTATGGACAGCGGAGGACTGGATCATAGCTACAATGAGTTATCTGATTCCACCGGAGTGGCAAAAGTCATTTTTGTCGGCAACAGTGGGGACCCGATCGAGCTCCATCGCCGGACCTTGAAAAAAGGCGACCCATGGCTTTTGGCAACCAACGATATCGATGAAATAAAACAGTGGGCTCACCGATTTTTTCAACGCGCACTGACAGAAAAAAGAGATGCCTACCTGGGCCTCAAAGACACCGTCATACCGGGTTACGACGGTGTTATGCGTGCCGCCATAGAAGCTATTTATACAAATGACTACCAGCAAGCCTTTGCTGCTGCCGATCTAAATTATCACTACGAGCTTATCGATGCACAGGCCGCCCGCATCGTATCTAACCCACCAGAACGAGCATTATGGGGCATCCCGGATAACACCACGGGTATGAAAATCTACAAACTGGTACAGCAGTTAAAAGCTTACGGACTTCCGACCCGCAAACACCATGTCTCACTGTCTCGAATGAGTGCCGGTGGCGGCGATCAATATGGCAGTTTCAATATGCCCATTGAGGAAGACGGTATCATCAAGGTGGTCGTTGATGGTATCGAACGGCATGCTCGCTTTGTGAAGAAAAATGATCCCATCCTATTTATGTCTAATGATCGTCAGGCCATCAAAGACTGGGTCACCCAAGTATTCAGAGATGCTGCAATTAATAAAAAAGAGGTGTACTTTGGGCTAAAACGTGAATTTATTAATTATGACGATGTTTATAGTACGGTCATCAACGACGTTCGAAACGAGCTGGCCGAACAAGATACCCCACCCCCCTCATTTATGATCATGCGTCCCTCGCGACAATTGAGTAAAATGATTACTGACCCTCCTCGCTGGGGACTATATCCTGCTCAAAATTTGGACGGTGATATTTTTTCTGATATATCGGCCGCACTCGGTGGTAGTCTGGCTACCGCAAGCTCCATCATCGAAAGCACAGATGGCACCATGCTCTACGAAGCACCGCACGGCACCGCACACGACCTCTACTTGAAATATATTGAAAGCGATGGGAAGACCGCAATTTTTAATTCATCGGCACTGATTTACGCTGTGGCCAACGGCCTAAAAACACTTGGTGTCCGCGAAAACAACGACGCGTTACTGCAGTATTCAAAACAGCTGAAAGCGGCTCTTATCAATACCGTCGCCAGCGGCACTATCACCGGTGATTTAAAAGGAAAAACAACCGACCCCAACTCAGAAACGCTAGTCGACATGCAAGGTTTCCTTGACGCTGTAGAGGCGAACATCGTCCATTAAACGGTGAAAGCTCACCGGGACAATCGCCATTTTAAACCGTTAGGGGTTAAAATTGTTGTTTAGTGAGCTCGCTCTCAGACCATCTATATCGAACAGCCTTGACTGATAGCAGTGATGATTGGGGAATCTGCAAACGACTGTTGGGTCGATAGGCTTTCCAATCGCCACTATTAATAGCGGCTCATTGCTAGGGTAAACGCTGGATCGCCGGCAAGATTGTGCACTTCATGGGGATCCTTCACCAGGCCGTAAAACTCCTCTCTGGGACGGGGCTTAAACCAGTAGGCCTGCTGCTCGTTAAGATTACCGCTTTCAAAGAGCGACCACAGATCCTGCATAACCGCCAGTCGGTCCCTGGATGTCAAATGCCGAGCACCCACACTCCCCGCCTGATAATTGTCGATATATTTGTAACGAAGACCGCGAATGGCTCGCTCCCGAAAAGCGAACTTATCCATTCGGTCTTTAGAAGCATACACATAATCTCGGATCACAGTTTGATCAAACAGTGATGGCACACCTTGAATATAATCAGGCACATCTATGCCTAACAACTTCAAAACCGAGGGGGCAAAATCAACAAAACTAATCAGTCGATGATCAACAGCCCCAGAACCGTTTTTACCACGCTACCCCATTCACTGACTAAACCGCGACTAAGTGCCGGTAAAGTTACCGACACGGCGCTCAGTAACCGACTTGACACCTTCAGCAAAGTCGCCGGTCTCTGACAGCCAAGCCTGCTCTCTATCCTCATGATCACTGAAGCGTTTGACCTCTTCGGCAAGACCCTGTCGCATAGTGGCCCGAGTCGACATGACCGCCAGCGGAGCACCTTCGGCAATTTCATTCGCCAGCGCAAATGCTTCTTCGCGGACTTTATCCTGAGAAGTCAATATATCAGCCAAGCCCCACTGTACCGCCTGCTCACCCTTGATACGACGCCCTGTGTAAAACATCAAATTCGCTCGCTGCTGACCAATCAACTGAGGTAAAACATGGGTCAAACCAAATCCAGGATGAATGCCAAGCTTGGTAAAATTAGCCACAAAACGAGCTTCAGGACAGGTTACTCGAAAATCTGGCACCAGCGCCAAACCCAAACCGCCGCCTGTCGCTGTACCCTGTATCGCTCCTACAATCGGCTTTTTACAAGAAAACAAGGCTACCGCGGCCTGATATAACGGATTACCTTCCGTTGCTTCGGTCGTCGACAGTACCGACTGACCGCTATTAAAATTAGCCCCAGCACAGAATACTTTGCCTTCCGAGGCCAATACCGAAGCCCTGCATTCCTTGGTGTCGTCCAAGAGAGTGAATGCCGCTACTAGATCCTTGATCAACTGCACGTCAAAAAAATTCAGCGGCCCACGGCAAATTTCAACCAGTGCCACATGTCCATCTAAGCTAACCTTTACGTCCCCAAATTGCTTTTGCATTATCGTCCTCTTTTTTGTTATCAGCACTACCCAAGACAGCGCCTACGTGTGTCTATTTATCTCATTCGTCGTCGAGCAATAACCATTCGATGTATTTCAGAAGGCCCTTCGTAAACCCTCATCGTCCTCACTTGCTGAGCCATCATATTGAGTGGCAGCTCTTTAGTCATACCCATAGCACCACAGGTCTGCATGGCTTGGTCAATAATGTCGGTGGCAAGCTCAGTCCCATAAACTTTTACCATTGACGCCTCAGTACGAACGTCTTCGCCTCGATCTTGTTTCCATGCGGCTTGTTGTAACATCAGTCGACAGGCATGAATTTTTATCTCAGCATCTGCCACCCACCACTGCACCGCCTGTCGATCGGCCAATGACGCACCAAAGGTATTTCGATTCTTTGCGTATTCACAGATAATATCCACCGCCCGTCTCGCCATACCAACACACCAAGCCCCCATTTGCAGTCGCCTAACTACTAGACGTAACTGCATTGGCGCAAAACCTTTACCCAATTCCCCCAACAACTGAGTCGCCGGCAGACGACAGTCATCCAGTGTTATTTCAAAAGTCGTGTGACCACCAATCATCGGAATGTGACGTGATATGATAAATCCTGGTGTATCTTTTTCAATAATAAACGCTGATATACCGGCATTTCCTTTGCCAGGTTCGGTGACTGCCATCAAAATAGTAAAGTCGGCTTCATCAACTCGACTGACCCATATTTTGCGTCCATTCAACAGCCAGTCGTCTCCGTCTCTCACCGCCTTCGTAATCATACCTGCAGGGTCTGAACCCGCTCCAGGCTCTGAAATTGCTATCGCAGAAACCGCTTCACCGCGGGCATACGGTTCTACATACCGCTGCGTTTGATAATCATTTGCAGTGGCTAATAGCATGTGTAAATTCGGCGAGTCTGGCGGAAAATGAAACGGCACGACAGTACGCCCAATTTCTTCGTTGACACCTACCATCGCGATGGCCGGCAAATCAGCACCTCCTGATTGCTCAGGACAATCCAAACCCCATAGACCTAAATCTTTGCACTTTTGATTAATCACCGCCGACTCTTCGTCAGTTAACCCCGGCTTTTCACCACTAATTTCTCGGGCCAGATAAGCCTGCTCTAAGGGAACTAACTGCTGCTGAACAAATTTTTCAACCAGTGTTTGTAACTGCCTAAACTCTTCCGGCAAACTAAAATCCATCAAACTATCCCTCTTTAACTATTTGCATTAACGCTCAACTCAACTAATCAATAATAGCAGCGTAAGTCAGTTGCTGTAATTGCGGCCGCATAGGATACGTGTCAGATGGCATGAGCTGAGTCATAAATATCGCCAACAGATCGTATTCCGGATCTATCCAAAAATAAGTACTCGCTGCGCCACCCCACGAATAGCTGCCAGCAGACCCTGGCGCCATCACTTCCACAGGGTCGAGTATAATGGAAAAGCCGAGGCCAAAGCCGGAACCATCCATACGATTTTCACTGAATAAACTGTCACCCATTTCGCCCATCGTCTGGCCGCCCGGGAGATGGTTCAGCGTCATAAAATCAATGGTGCTAGAACTCAATAAACGGGCGCCATTGAACTCGCCTCTGTTCACCAGCATTTGGCAGAACTTATAGTAATCACCAATCGTCGAAACCAAACCACCGCCGCCTGAAAAGAAAGCACGCTCGCCGATATAGCTACTCTCCGAGCCTCGGTCCTGTAGTCTGGTTTTTCCAGTTTTTGGGTCTCGCTCATAACAACTGGCAAAGCGTTCAATTTTATCCAACGGAATGTCAAACGACGTATCGTTCATACCCAGTGGTTGGAATATTCTGGTTTTAAAAAAATCATCCAGACTTTGACCGGATAACACTTCGACTAGGCGGCCGCAAACATCGGTAGACACACTATAATTCCAACCTGCTCCGGGAGAAAATACCAAGGGCAGTTTTGCTAATTCTTTACAATAGTCTTCTAGCGACATCTCACTAGTATTGTTAATGGAGCTTTTTCGGTAGAGACGATCGACCGTATTTTGAAACATGAATCCATAGGTCAGCCCGGAGGTATGAGTAAGAAGGTCGCGAACGATCATCGGGCGGTCTAGAGGCTTCGTCGTGTAGTCGTCGATGCCACCACTTTCATAGACCGACAAATTAGCAAACTCTGGGATATAGCGAGACACATCATGTTCCAGCCTGAATAAACCCTCCTCATATAACATCATTAATGCGACAGAGGTGATCGGCTTGGACATTGAATATATTCGAAAGATGGTCTCAGTATCAATAGGACTTCCAGTTTCAAAATCTTTGACACCCATTGAATGATGATAGGCAACTTTACCTTTCCTTCCGATAAGAAAAGACATGCCTGCGACTTTCTCCTTATCAAGATAGGTTTGGAAAAATGCTGGAATACGCGCCAGACGCTCTGAACACAAACCCACCTCTTCAGGTGTTGCCATAGACAGCATTGTTGTCATATAACCATTCTCCTAGACACTCTCTATTTTTTTGTGGTTCAAGTATCGCAATCTGAGACAACTTCTACAAGACTAGGTGGAGCCACTGATCTTAGCGCGATGTTTAAAACCAACGACATTATCTATATGCACCCTGCCCGTCACTGCCTTTTTTTGACCATATGCAAGCAAGAAAAGGACGGCGAAGTTTTCAGAAGACACTACTACAAGCTCCTTCAATTAACCCGAACGACAACTTTTCCCTCTACCTTACCTGCTGCAATGTGCTGGATAGCTTTGAGTCCATCCTCAAAATTAAATACCTGATTGCCGATGACTTTTAGCTCTCCGCGCTGCCAATGTCGCATTAAATCTTTATGAGCATCATGCATAAATTCTGCGCTGTAGCCGACAGGCATCGCTCCAACCAAGGAAATGTTTTTCATCAAGGTTTCTGGCAAGGTAATATTGACCCATTCACCACTGGCGTAGCCAATCACTACATATCGCCCCTCGAATGCAGTGGCTTTAAAAGCTGCTCGCCCCGCTCTGCCGCCAACGGGGTCAAAGACTACCGAGGCACCCTTACCGTTGGTCAATGATTTTGTTACTGCAGTAATATCTTCACTGCGGTGATCGATCACTGCGTCTGCACCAATACTCATGCAAAATTTACTCTTGTCAGGGCCACCAGCAACAGCAATAACTTTTGCTCCTTTCGCCTTTGCCAGTTGCACTGCTGCACACCCCGAACTTCCTGAAGCGCCTAACACCAATACCGTATCTTCAGCGGTAATATTGGCTCGCCGGACCAGTCCAATCCAAGCCGTCTGATAAGGAATATAAAAACCCGCCGCTTCTTCTCCAGTCATTTCATCAGGAATAGCAAACGCCATATCAGCCGACATTAAGCAGGCTTCCGCCAACCCACCTTTTTGTTCTCGAAAAAGTGTCGGGCCGAGTACCCGAGTGCCGATAATTGCGGGGTTAACATTTTCACCTACCGCAACAACCTCTCCTACAGCCTCTTGGGATGGAACAAAAGGAAGCTCAGGTGTTAATGGATAATTGTCTCGGCACATGAAAACGTCAGGTAAGCCAAGACCGGCGACCTCGACTTTCACTTTGACTTGACTGCTACCAGGCTCAATTGATGCGCAATTTTCATCCAGCGTCAGTACATCCCCAGGCTCACCAAAACTACTTACTTTCCATGCTCGCATTGAGTATACCTTTCATTATTTTTAATACCCCTGTAAAAAAATTAAGAGGAGAAGAAACTATATCTATACGTTTTTACGCTGAACAAAACGATAAGTAAAATACAGTGGAATCATTATTATTACAGTAAAAAGCAGTATCAATATATTATCGCCAAAACGGTCGCGCATGCCGTTGATAACAACTTGGCGAACTTGTTGATATCCCTCAGGAACAGGCAGCACGCCATTTTCGCTGACATAGACTTGATAGTTGTCCAGCATAGTCAAAAACCGTTCGGGCATTTTTTCACGAAGGTCAGTCGTCTCACCGGGGTCACTAACGATATTGTAAAGGTGCCAAGTATCATCACCCACTGGGCCTCGGATATTGACAATTTTATAATCACCCCGAAACAGGGCTGCATGGCCTCCGAGCTCATAACCGATTACATCATCTTCCGAGTAGACCGTGTTGACCTCTCCCTTCAGCAACGGCAATAAACTCTTACCAATGATCGGTTCCACTAAACGACCACCATAATGTTGGCCGGGCCGCTCTACCCCGGCAATTTCAAGAATGGTTGGAGTGATATCCGTAACGTAGCTAAAGGCATTTGTTTTCTGTCGACTAGCCGCAATCGAATTCCCCGAAATAACCAGCGGAACGCGTAAACCACCTTCTCCAGCATAAAACTTATAATAAGATAAAGGCGACGCTGCAGCGCTGGCAAAGCTCGGCCCAATAGTGCTGTAACTGCCCTTTGCTCCCAGCGTCTCATAGTCATTATTGTAATCCTGCAATCCCAACCCAAAGCGCATCACTTTATTATTAAAGTTGTCCGAACCAGAGGCTTCACTGCCATTATCTGAGGTAAATATAAAAACCGTATTTTCGAATTGGCCGGTACTTTTAAGGTAATCCACTAATCGTCCAATGTGGAAATCCATCGCATCAACCATGCCGGCGTAAACCGCCATACGCTTTGCATGATAGCTTTTTTCACTGTCAGTCAGGATATCCCACGAACTGGTAGTGGACATCGTCACCATATCACTGGTCTCAGGAACAATACCCAATTGCTTAGCACGGGCCTGTCGTTGCTCTCGGAGCACTGTCCAACCCTCGTCATAAACACCCATATATTTATCGATAAATGCTTTCGGTGCCTGCACCGGTATATGAACGGCCTGAAAAGGAACATAAGCAAAAAACGGGCTGCCATCACCACGGTTAGAATCGATAAACTCAATGGTTTTATCAATCAGGTAACGAGAGGAGTAAAAGTCTTCGGGCAGCGTTGTTTCTTTGCCATCCGCATACCAATTCGCCTTTTCATAGATAGGTATATAAGGCTTTTGCTCCCAGTTATCTGAGCCAGTATCCGCCATCGCTACCGTACGTTCAAAGCCGCGACTACTCGGCAATAAATTTGCCGTTTTACCCAAATGCCATTTGCCCGCCATATACGTGTGATAACCGGCACCTTGCAGCAAGGTTGCTACAGTAACCACGTTGTTACCGAGCACACCTTTATAGTTCGCCTGCGACGCCTGCTCTGGGGGAATGGCTTCAGGAATGTTTGGCACACCATTTCGATGGCTGTCTACACCGGTTAACAGCATTCCTCGAGTTGGGGCGCAACTGGCAGAGGTATGATAATTAGTAAAACTGACACCGTTTTCAGCTAAGGCTGTAATCGAAGGCGTCGATATCTCACTGCCAAAGGGCGCTATGTCAGAAAACCCCAAGTCATCCGCCAAAATAAGAATAACGTTGGGTTGTTCGCCACTAGCTTGCAGCGACACAAACAATACAATCAATGCGGCAAAATGACGGCTGTAGTTTTTCCTATGAATAGCTTTTTTCATCAGTCTTTTGTCAACCGGGCCGATGCGAACACAAACAACACGGCGAGTACCACCTCTACCGCAATCATCGACGTAGCCAGTGCAGCGTCATGTAACAACCAGGCAAGAATACGGAATATGGCTATCGTCATTAACAATAGGGCCGGGGCCTGAAACCATACACGTTTGCCGGTAATCACGCCCAACACGACCATGATTCCAGTGACCAAAAAGAAGCCACCAACATCACCGATCTGGGAACTACGGCCGATACCGTCTAAAAGCGGCATCCCAAGAGCTGCCGCCGCGCCTTGTGGATCGACTAACCAGCGTATACCGATGCCGATAAATAGAATTGCCGGCAACAATACAATAACACGCAGTATTTTATTCATAATTTTCCTTCCTTTTGCATCATTCACGTTTGGCTTATTGTTTTAGAACATTCATCTATAATCCCCGCTGCCATTCTTGGCGCAAGGGGATAACACCCGGACGGTTGATCGCTGTTTCAATAGTGTTCAGCAATACCGCCTTATCTCGTCCTAACTGTCCTTTTAACACTAGATAGTTGGACGCATGATCAGACCGAAAGACGGTATTATCCAACTCAAGGTTGTCTAGCAATACATACATTTCGTTAAACAATTCAGGCTGCGTCAATGGTCGCCAGCGCCCATCAAATTTGTCGATAAATCGATCACCGTCCTGGTGAAGCTCGATAACCAGACTAGAGAGATATTCCGGTTGCGCTTCGTTCATCAATCGAGCGGACTGGATTGCGTGTCGCTCGCTGAGCTCGGGGCCACCCAAGCCGTTTAAAATCATCACCGAGCTTTCCATCCCTGCCTGTTTGATTTTTTGCAGTGCTGCCAACGAAGACTCATAGGTTTCACCTTTTTCCACCAAACTAAGCAACTCGGTATCGCCACTCTCGCAGCCAACATACAGTAGAGTAAGCCCCATTTTTTTTAATTCGGCTAATTCTTCAACTGACTTGTTTTTCAAGTTTCGGGGAAGACAGTAAGAACTAACCCTCTCAACATTTGGGTAATATTTATTAATGAGTCTCATTATATCTTGCAGCCGACGAAATGACAGCGTCATTGCGTCACCATCCGCGAGAAATATCTTATGCACACGATAACCGGACATGGAAAGGTCACGAAGCTCTGATTCTATTTGGTCGACCTCCTTGGGACGGAAGCGTTTCTGCTCCGCCGTATACATAGTGCAGAAGGTGCACTTGTTCCAAGAACAACCGTTGGTAACTTGCAGAATAAGTGAACGGCCCTCGCTGGGTGGGCGAAATACAGGATCGATATATTCGATAGGAAAAAATGACATAACACGGCCAATCAGTCAGTGATACTAGTCAATCTATCAGCCCTCTGATCGACAGCGGGGCAATAGATTGAAGTCAGATGCTCAATAGAGAGCCTATTGAGTTGTGCTACTAGAATTGGAAGTTCTCGGCAGTAAATGCCTCGAAGGTATTATTCAAGTCATCTGCCGTCGCCGCCAGCGGCGCAATAATATGCGTGTGAACGCCACCGTCAGCATCGGAACGAATGCGCTGTTGAATTTCCTCCCGGGTGCCAATAATAGCTATTTCATCAATCAAATCATCGGTCAGGGCATTACCCGTTTTTTCACGGTCTTTTGCCGCCCAGCCCTCGTTAATGGTATTTGCAGCATCACTATAGCCTGCCCATGCAAGGAACTTATTGTAAACCGGTGTGGCAAAGTATGGTGCGAAAGCCGCACGGAACAATTTACGTCCATAGGCCTTGTCGTCAGTGCATAGCACCATAGCGCGGTTTACAATTTCTACATCCTCGACTTTTTTGCCGGCACGCGCAGCACCAATAGCCACATGCTCCATCATTTTTGGCAGTGCGCCTTTTGGCCACAGATTAAATATTACCCCGTCACCAACCTCCGCTGCCATTTCAATCATGTTTTCGCGCAATGCAGCGAGATAAACCGGTGGCGGGTTCTCCATCGGCGCCTGTCGATAACCATTACTGGAGACAGTCTCACCATCAAAACTAGTCTTTTCACCCGCCAACATGATTTTCACTAACTGCGCAGTTTCTTTAACCCGCGTGAGTGGTTTTTCCAATGGGATACCATTAAATTTACCCATAATGGTTTGACTCGAAGACCCCAGCCCCATAACGAACCGGCCCGGTAACACTTGACCGATGACATTCGCAGAAGCGGCCAGCACCGAAGGTGAGCGCGTGTAGACCGGCGTGACAGCAATACCGATCCGCAGATTAGTTGTGTGGTGTGCTATCGCTGCTACCTGAGTCAGCGAATCGGGAGCGCCGGAGTCACTGAACCAGGCATCAGAAAAGCCATTATCTTCAGCCCATTTAATCCGTTTCACCGTATCTTCAATATTGGGTCCCGCTGGCAAGGTGACCGCGATGCGTTTCTTTAAGGCCATAGTGTGCTCCCGTTTGCTTTATGCTCTATTTTTTAAATCACTTTTTGCGCCGTAGATTCGCATATTGCAGCCCCGATGATCAAGTAATTTCCCTGACCATAACTATCGCTACTTCGATCATTCTGGATTAATAACGGTACTAAGAAACTGATTCAGACCGGTATTGACCCTATTCGACCCCGCTGTCGCACATTGGTCGCGGAAGCCTTTACAACGGATATCTCCGGGCTAACTATAGATCACAGCAAATCGATGGCCTGTAGCTACCGAACGGTGATCTGGAGAGGCCTTTACACCGTAACAATCTTCCTTACTCAACGTTAACCAACGGTAATCCTCGTAATGCCACTGACAGAGATAAATCCTTGTTACAATAGGTGTAACGGGTGGCTTTATTATCAATTTGACCAATGAACCAGCCCTGCTGAAATTGTGACCGCAAACAGCTTAGGAACTTGCCATACATTTGGCCACCCAAGGAGTTTTTAGATCTTGAATAAAAAATATCTGGCGTCTTCAATCATTGCTTTGATTGTTTTTCTATGGCTACTTTCAGGCCTTTTTAAGGACGAACCTGATCAAAATATGGCTGACTCGCAGCAATTATCAACTAGCGAAAGCTCTACATCTAGAGTGCCCTTAGTTCGCGCGATAAACAGCGTAGCAACTGAACGACGAACTCAGTTACTGGTCAGAGGCCGAACAGAGGAAAATCGGCAGGTTAAGGTCAGAGCAGAGGCGGCGGGACGCGTCGTTGCATTGCCAGTAGAAAAAGGGGCGACGGTCAACACCGGCGATGTCCTGTGCAAGATCGCCATCGACTCCCGCGATAAATCGGTGGTTGAAGCTAAAGCCATCCAAGTACAGGCAGCCCTCGAATATGCGGGCGTCAAAGATTTAGGAACGCGCGGGCTGCAAGCAGAAACGAATGTCGCTCAGTCCAAAGCGCGCCTGGAGTCGGCTAATGCATCGCTAAGCCGGGCAAAATTGCAGCTCGCGCACACTCAAATGAAAAGTCCTTTTTCAGGCGTTGTTGAAGACCAGCCCGTTGAGTTAGGCGACTTTTTGAGGGTAGGCGATGTTTGCGCATGGGTACTCGACGCAGACCCCATGTTAATGATTGGCCAAGTTGCCGAGAAAGATATTGCCAACGTTACACTCGGTGACGTGGTCACCGGTCAACTAATCACCGGCGAATTTTTATCAGGAGTGATTAGATTCATCGGTCAGTCCTCCGATGTAAATACCCGGGCTTATCGTGTTGAAATCGAGGTCCCCAACGCCGACCTATCCATAAGAGCCGGAATTACTACCAAAATTAGTATGCCCTTGGCGATGCAATCAGCTCATGCTATTTCACCAGCGATTATGGTGCTCGATGATGCCGGCGTCATGGGGGTGAAACTGGTTAATGACAATAACATTGTAGAGTTTGCGCCAGTTCAGGTAGTGGAAGAAAGTGTCGATGGTGTCTGGGTGTCAGGATTACCCGATAGCGCGACGATTATTGTTGTCGGGCAGGAAGTCGTGTTTAGCGGTAATAAAGTCAAAGTAGACTTAGCACCACTGGAAAATTTGTAAGCAACTGCCAACAACAACTTAACTCGTTAAATTAATGTGCACCAAGGCTTAACCCATGAAATTCATCCATGTTGCGATCAATCGATCAAGAACCACCCTGAGTATTATGGTTGTACTCATATTAATGGGGTGGACTGCCTATTCAAATATTCCACTGGAATCCAACCCCGACGTTTCAGTCCCTGTTGTTGTGGTCATTGTTCCCCACGAAGGTATTTCTCCTGAAGATTCCGAACGGTTGTTAGCGAAGCCGATGGAACTGGAACTGAGAGCCATCGAAGGGGTTAAGGAAATTTCTTCCTCCGCCGGCGAAGGTTCTGCGATTTTGATTATCGAATTTGATGTATCTTTCGAATCTAATCAGGCGGTTTCCGACGTTAGAGAAGCCGTCGACAAAGCCAAGGCGAAAATTCCATCGACAGCAGAAGAACCGATTATCAAGGAAATTCGCGCAGCCGAATTCCCCGTTGTTGTGGTTTCATTTGCCGGTAACGATGTGCCCGAGCGAACGCTGTATAATATCGCGCGGAGGATGCGTGACAAACTGGAAACCATTCCCGGCGTACTCAGCGCCGACCTGCAAGGTCATCGTGAAGAGTTACTAGAAGCAGTCGTAGACCCTGCACAGCTGGAAACCTATGGCATCACCAACAATGAACTGTTTAACGCAGTCTCGTCAAACAATCGACTGATTGCAGCGGGGGCCATGGATACCGGCAAAGGATCCTTCTCGGTAAAAGTACCTGGACTACTGGAAAGCGGAAGAGACGTGCTCGACTTACCCATCAAGGCAAGCGCTGATGGTGTGATAACGCTATCCAACGTTACTGAGGTTAGAAGAACGTTTAAAGATGCCGTCAACTTCACCCGCGCTAATAGTCAAACGTCAATATCACTTGAAATTTCAAAACGTAAGAATGCGAATCTGATCGATACCGTTGACGCAGTTAGACGTGTCGTTAATGCAGAAGCTGTGAATTTTCCAGTGTCAGTCAATGTCCGCTTTATGAACGATCAAGCACCGTCAACGCTTGAACAAGTCAACACGCTGGAAGGCAACATTACTACCGCAATGTTATTGGTGCTAGTTGTTGTCGTCGCCGCTGTTGGCTTGCGCTCAGGTATTCTGGTGGCACTGGGGATTCCTTTTTCATTCCTTTTCTCGTTTATTATTCTGAGTTATCTAGACTACACCTACAATATGATGGTGATGTTCGGGATGCTGCTTGGGCTGGGTATGCTCGTTGATGGGGCTATTGTCATTATTGAATATGCCGATCGAAAAATGACCGAGGGGCTTTCCCCGACAGAGGCCTATATCGACTCGACCAAGCGAATGTTTTGGCCCGTACTAGCATCTACAGCAACCACCTTGGCCGCTTTTTTACCACTATTGTTCTGGCCGGGAGTCATGGGCGACTTCATGAAATATTTGCCGGTAACCGTCTTTGCAGTCATGGCAGGAGCACTACTTTACGCGCTACTGTTTGCACCCGTTCTAGGCGCGCTGTTTTCAAAGCCAATCAAAGCCGACAAAAAAACCAAACATTACTACGACACTCTGGAATCTGGTGATACCACCACCCTTGGCGGTATTACCGGCACCTATGCACGGGTGCTCAGATTTGCTGTTGATCATGCATTTTTAACACTATTTATCACTTTCGTTGTTCTCTACAGCATTATTTCACTTTACGCTGCCAATAACCGAGGCGTTGTATTGTTTACTGATCGTGACCCAGATTTCACGCAGGTTTTAGTCTCATCCCAAGGCAACTTTTCCGCTGCAGAAATCCGCGATATTGTGGTCGATGTTGAAAATAAATTAGTCGATGCCGGACATTTCAAAACCATGTACACCCGCACCGGCCCACAGGGCTTTAGTAGCAGTAGCAATAGTACTGCCAGTGACAATATCGGTTCGTTCTTCATCCAATTTTCTGATCGCCGAGAGCGCGATATTGATGGCTATGAAATCAACGACTTATATCGCCAAGTGACCAGTGATATCCCAGGCGTTCGCATAGACGTTATTAATCCAGAACCGGGACCGCCCATTGGCAAAGAAATTCAAATTCAGCTCAGTGGCCAGAATATCAATTCCATGATTACTACGTCACGAATGATTAAAAAATACATGGAGGAGAATGTTGAAGGGCTGGTTGGTATCGACGATACCACTCCAGTGCCGGGAATCGAATGGGAAATCAAAGTTGATCGCGCTAGAGCAGCTATGCTCGGTGCCGATGTTACGGTCGCCGGAACGGCAGTGCAACTGCTCACCAACGGTGTCATGATTGGTCAATATCGCCCGGATGACGCAGAAGAAGAAGTTGATATACGTATTCGCTACCCCGTTGATGAACGCGGAATTCATCAACTGGATCAATTGAGAGTCAATACGATCAATGGGCAAGTACCACTTTCCTCATTTGTGACCCGCGCGCCTAAAGCAAAAGTCAGTAGCATCAGCCGGCTAGATGGAAAACGCGTCATGTTAGTGCGAGCCAACACGACTGACGATGTTGTACCCGCAGCTGTCGTCGAGCATATGGTCGAATGGCTAAAAACGGCCAATATTCCCGCCGGGATAGATATTCAATTTCGTGGTTCGAATGAAGAACAGCAAGCCTCTGCGTCCTTTGTTGGCACTGCATTCATATTGGCGCTGTTACTGATGGCCATCCTATTGGTTACGCAATTCAACAATTTTTATCAGTCGGCTCTTATCCTTTCTGCGGTAATTATGTCGACAGTCGGCGTGTTGTTAGGTTTGTTAATATTTGACCAAACCTTCAGTACGGTAATGACGGGGGTAGGTATTGTGGCGTTGGCAGGTATCATAGTTAACAACAATATCGTGTTGATCGATACCTACAACTATCTTCGAATTGAACACAAAGATTGGCATATTAAAGACGTCATTGTCAGAACAGGCGCCCAGCGACTCAGGCCGGTATTTCTTACAACATTCACCACGGGCTTTGGCCTGCTGCCGATGGCGCTGGGCACATCAGTGGATGTATTTTCCCGCAACATAGAATTCGGCGGACCGGTTGCCTCGTTTTGGACACATCTGGCATCTGCGATTGTTTCAGGACTTACCTTCGCAACGCTATTAACCTTGATTGTCACGCCGGCCATGCTCATCATGCCTTATCACCTGCGTGCGCTGATCAAAAAAATCAAGGAGCGGACACTGTTTAAAAAATCCGGAGATGCATCAGCGTAATAACCAACAAACAGGGGTCCTACTAGCGGTCCCACTAATTTGCTAGCAGTCCCTTTAAGAGCAGCATCGTGCGCAGGCCCTACCCGCCTGTGTATGGACGCTTTAACATTGGGAGCATTGGAAAATGATCGGCACAAACAAAACCAACGTTGGAATCAATCCCGCTATTTTGTTGTCCCTCTCTCTGCTGGTAATTCTCCCCGGTTGCGAACAATACCAAGACCCTCCCCCCGCTAACAAACCTGCACAAACGCGCGATGCCAGTTCAGTCTCTCTCTATGGGGGCGAAGGGGGCCGACAATACACCGACAGCCAAGAGATCACCACGGCCAACATCCACAAGCTGCAACCATTGTGGTCTTACCACACCGGCGAAATATCGAGAGGTTCAGAGAGCGTCAGGTCGTCAACCTCTTTTGAAGCGACACCTATACTCGTCGAGGGTATTCTCTATCTCTGCACACCCTATAATCGCGTTGTCGCCCTTGATCCTGCAACCGGCGCAGAATTTTGGTCACACGATCCTAAAGTCAATCTGCAAGGGCATTATGCTAATAACCTAGTTTGCCGAGGCGTGAGTTTCTGGCGCGATTCGCAAATGACCGACAATCAGCACTGTGCAGCCAGAATATTCAGCAACACCAATGACACCCGACTTATCGCCCTGGATGCAAAGACCGGTAAACCATGCACGGACTTCGGTGACAAAGGTGAGGTCAACACTGCCATCGGTCCAGGTAATGCCGCTTATGTTGGTGAGTATCAGCACACATCGCCACCCGCTATTATTGGCGACAAGGTCGTCATTGGAGGTTCCGTATCCGATGGCAGTGGCATCGACGCCCCCAGCGGTGTTGTTCGAGCCTTCGATGCTCGCAATGGACAATTAGTTTGGGCACAGGACATGGCACCTCCCGGATACGACTATGCCAGCCACGGTGTCAGCGATAGTGGCTACGCATTAGCAACACCCAATGTGTGGGCGCCGATGATAGCCGATGAGCAACTCAATCTGGTTTACGCGCCAACCGGAAACCCACTACCCGATTATTTCCGTGAGTATAGTGGCGATGGCCGCCCTGAACGAGGTCATTACGGGTCTTCGCTGGTTGCCATGAATGGTGATACCGGCGAAATCGAGTGGCACTACCAATTTGTTCATAGAGACTTTTGGGACTTTGACACCCCTGCTCAACCGACGCTGTTTGAACTGCAGCGCGACGGTAAAACTGTACCCGCTGTCGCCCAGGGTACTAAAATGGGTTTTATCTTTATCCTCGATCGTCGCAACGGTAAGCCGCTGTTTGCGGTAGAAGAGCGCCCGGTACCACAGAACAAAAAATTTCCCGACCTGGTACTTTCACCAACTCAGCCGATCCCCATTTTACCCAAATCCGTTGCCCACAATGATCTCAATCTGAATGATACTTATGGGCTGACCCCCTGGGACAAGTCCCAGTGCCGCCAGCAAATGGAGAGTCTCCACTACCAGGGTATGTACACGCCACCATCAACAGACTGGACGCTAATGTTTACCGGCAACGCTGGTGGTATTAACTGGGGGGGCTTGGCCATTGATCAGCGACGACAGCTACTGGTTGTCAATGCCTCCAACCTCGCCTTTAAAGTCAAACTTTTCCCCAGCGCTGATTATTCGAGACTCCGCAAAGACAACCCTGGCAAAGAAATATCACTGCAGTCTGGTATGCCCTTTGGCATGTGGCGCGAGATGATTATGTCGCCACTTGGCATTCCCTGCAATCCTACTCCCTGGGGAACACTAACCGGCATCGACCTGAAAACCGGTGAGCAGTTGTGGCAGTCGACACTCGGAACAACGCGGGATCTAGCACCATTACCCATAGGCCTTAATACCGGAACACCGACCCTCGGCGGGCCACTCATGACCGCCAGTGGCATTACGTTTATTGGTGCCACCATGGATAACTACTTGCGCGCATTTGATAATCGTAATGGAAAAGAAGTCTGGAAAACGAGATTACCCTCTCCTGCTAACGCAACACCCATGTCTTATGAGATAAGCGATATTGATGGCTCTCGACGACAAATTGTTGTCGTGGCCGCGGGAGGCAACAGTGGATCGCCGATCACCATGTCAGATACGCTGATCGCTTTTGCCCTTGAAGAGGAATAAGACTTACCCTAATATCCAATGCCAAACTACGGTCTACGACTATTTGCTACTAAAAAATAACAGCGGAAAATATCATGTCTTTTGAAAGAATTAGTTTAGAAATAACCGATGATAACGTTGCAGTACTTACCTTTAAGCATCCTGAAGCTCTCAACGCGATCGGCATGCAAATGCTCAAGGAAATATCTATTGCTTTAAAGCAGGTCGCAGCAGTGAAAGCTCGCTGTCTTTTAATAACCGGCAGTGGCAGGGCATTCTGCTCAGGTGCAAACTTGACAGATCGCACCGCCGATTCATTAAAGGAACCAATGCCTGAAGGGGTTATTGCTGAATCCGATATGGGTGAGGGTTTGGAAAAATTTTATCACCCGATACTGCTGACAATTAAAGAACTGGATATGCCTGTTGTGAGCGCCGTTAACGGTGTGGCCGCAGGCGTTGGCACCAGCTTTGCGATGATTGCAGATATTACTTTAGCAGCCAAATCCGCTTATTTTCTGCAAGCGTTTGCTCGCATAGGCCTGGTGCCTGACGGCGGTTCAACGTTTATGTTGCCACGCCTTGTTGGCTGGGGCCGAGCCATGGAACTGGCATTGCTGGCGGAGAAATTGCCTGCCGAAAAAGCCTTTGAGTGGGGGTTAGTTAACCGTCTTACCGAGGATGACGCGATAATGGACGACGCTATGGAAATAGCCGTTCGACTAGCAAAAGGACCGAAATCTGTCACTTTAATTCGCAAAGCTATGTGGGATTCTTTAAATAATAGCTTCGAACAGCAGATTCATCTGGAACGTAAGTATCAGAAAGAAGCCGGACGCACAAAAGATCACAAAGAAGGTGTGACCGCATTTTTAGAAAAACGCAACGCCAACTTTATCGGCGAGTAATCATTTGTCGATTAGATACTTATGTATTGCGACCCGATCAGCCATTCGATTTAAATGGATGACCGGGCCGCACAGAAAACCCCATCTAAAGTAATAACAAATAAATGCAATATACCTCCCATTCAATCAGTTAATTACATTGATCGATCAGGACGGTATAAACGAGGTGTTTAGGCGGCCAATGGCCATGTCAGCTCTGTTGTCCCAACCAACCAACCAACAGGTCGGCTTCGAAGACAGCAGTCAGAAGAGATCTGGCCTACCGCCCCATTTTCAACAGAGCAGCTAAATGCGCATTTGGGTACTGACTAAAAGCGCACCGACAACGCCGTAGCGATACCTCAGAGTTACAGACTCAAGGAAGGGCCAAGGTGACAAGCCTCGCGTCTTTAACACCGCCAACAGCAATGACAATGTATTGTTTTCCATCGACCATATACGTCATCGGCGTGCCACCGGGAGCAGCGGGCAATTCAAACTGATGGACAGTCTCACCAGTCTGCTTGTCATAGGCCGTCAGCAGATGTTTCTTGTTGTCAGTTACCGCCTGAAACAACAGCGTTTTTGTTACCAGCGGGCCTGATATGGCGAAAGTTCCTACCGGTCCAGGGTCGTCAATACCCATATCGATAATTTTTTGTCTAATACCTTCTCCATTGGGTTTTACCCATACATAATCCCCGGTATCCAAATTTATTGCACTGATACGACCGTAAGGTGGTTTAGTTAGCGGCAGTCGCTGGGGACCACGAACATTCCGAGCACCGCCGCGAATATATCGATTCTCAGTGGTCCCATCTTTTGTCGGTTCAACTAACTGAACAACCGAAGGCATGGTCATAGAGGGAATATAAAACATCGAGGTTTCTGGATCAAAACCGGCACCGGACCAGTTGGCGCCGCCTCCCCAGCCCGGTAGCTGAATAGTGCCTTTTAAGGACGGCGGTGTGAATAATTCGCCATAATCAAATCGACTGATAATTTTTTCGGCGGCGGCTCTGAGCTCAGGTGTGAAATCAATTAATGTGGCATCTGAAATACCCTGAAGTTCAAAGGCTTCTGGTTTACTAGGTATTGGCTGCGTTGGCGAACTATGCTCGCCCGGCACGTTACTGCGCTGAACCGCTCGCTCTTCTATCGGCCACACCGGGGCCCCGGTAACACGATCCAAAACATAGACAAACCCCTGTTTGGAAACTTGTGCTAAGGCCTTGATGCCCTTCCCATCAACCTTGATATCCACCAAATTAGGCGCCGCGGGTAAATCATAATCCCACAAACCGTGGTGCACCATCTGAAAGTGCCAAACACGCTCACCGGTTTTTGCATCGAGACAAACAAGTGACTCAGCGTATAGATTGTCACCTGGCCGAGCACCCCCATACCAATCATTATTGGGGGTCCCAAAGGGCAGGTAAACGTAGCCAAGCTCAGGGTCTGCACTCATCAATGTCCATACATTGGCGGCACCGGCTCGCTTCCATGAGTCGTCTTCCCAGGTATCATTGCCAGACTCGCCATGCTGTGGAATTGAGTGAAAGATCCAACGCTGTTTACCGGTATGTATATCAAAACCCCGAACATGACCGGGAGGCAAATCCATTAATGGATAATCAGCAACAAGACCGCCGATAACGACAATATCACCGACAACAGTCGGCGCTGCCGTCACCCCATAATGTTTGCGATTGATTTCACGGCCGTAGCCTTCTGTTAAATCTACTTTACCACCATCACCAAACAGAGAATCTGGCAATCCTGTTTCAGCGTCCAGCGACCACAAGTAGCCATTGTTAGTCGGCATCAAAATTCGCTTTTTCCCGCTATTTTCCCAATAGGAAACACCTCTATGATGAAACCCTAAATTGACTGGGCGGCCGTCCTTCCATGTCTCCGTATCAAACTCCCACTTTAACGCACCCGTCTGCGCATCGAGAGCGACAACCGCTCCCAGTGACGTGCTGGTGAACAGTGTGTTGTTTATCTTGATTGGCGTTGCCTTGAACGACAGAGGAACCTGTTCCGGGCGCAACTTAACGCGCTGATTGTCCGTTGAATCCCAGGACCAGACGATCTGTAAGTTTTTTACCGTCGATCGATTGATTTGATCCAACGGCGCATATTTTGACGAACCTTTATCTTGTGCATAATTGCTCCAATCGTAATTGGAGGTCACCTTTACTTTCTCGTCGATAAGACGCTCAGCACTTAGTGGTAAACAAAAGCTCGTAACTATTGTCAGCGCCAATGCCGTTGAAAAAAACTTCATAGTCGTATTCTTATTTTAGTCTGTAGTATGATCATTGATTATTTGTGATCCACAGACCGAACGCAACAACCGTACAGGTTTTAAGGGCGATCAATGATTACCAAAAAAATTCAACGTCTTGCGTTAATAATCAGCCTATTTGCTGTTGCCCCGGCATCGCTAACAAAGGACCGCTCTGCCGAGGAGATATTCGCTGAAACCTGTGTGGTTTGCCACGGAAATGGTATGCATGGTGCACCTATGGTCGGTAGTAAGGTCGACTGGGAATTCCGCTTGAGCTATGGTTTGGAAGAGGTTTATCTGAACACCATCGAAGGCATAGGCAGTGCAATGCCTGCCCGCGGCCTGTGCACTGACTGCAGCGATGAAGCGCTAAAAATGGTGGTTGATTTTATGATTAAGGATCTAAAATAGATCCTTAATCATACCGGTTAAACGAAGGGTCACCCCATTTTATCTGCGGGTTTTTTGTCCCAGCATTAATAAATGGTAACCCCTTTTTATCATTACAATACCTTGCCGATACGTTTTGCCTCCTCTTCATACTTCGCGTAAGAGTGTTTTAGCGTTGCGGAATTTAGTAAGGTTGTTGCTAACAGCTCCCCCGATTGCGGATCTTTAATCAACGTTTTTATCCAAACCGACTCGGTCCGCCGGCTTTCACCCAGGCCGACCACTTCTCGCTCTAATAGGTAATCCTGACCGACAAACAAAGGTCCCTTTATCATTCTAATTTCCAGATCGGCAAACAGTCCTATTGCAGGGCCTTTGGCCTGAGACTTCAAGCCAGAGGAAGTATGAGTAACCAGAGGACTAATCATTTCAATAGGGATGATTGGCTTCCCCCAGGGAGATACCGCCGCGCCATCGACGCCATACCAGGCACAATTCTCAGTAATTTTATCGAGTTTATTGGCCAAGGTGAATGGATAACTATTGCCCAAATGCTGATCGTAGTCCATCCGAACTTTATCAACGTTTGTTGATTTATCGCCGATACTCATGTGTTCAAGAATAACTAACTTGTCTGGTGTAGGACGTGATGCCATTAACCTATCGAGCTCGGTTTCCGGATGGTCCGGCCCTAGCGATGCAGTCCCGACCAATACCGGCTCACCGGTTTTTTTTGTCGCCCATATTTTGGTAATCGTGGCACCGGCCGCTGGAATTTCAGCAAAAGCCTGAACTTCATCGCCCTCTACCACTACATTTTTAAAATGAGAACTAATACATCCACTCTCCAGCCACTGATCACCCCAAATTTTATACATTAGTGGCTCAAACTGTGAAAAATGGGTTGGGCCCTCAATCGGTGCCCCACTAAAGCCCAACTCCTGAGCCTGACTATCATCATGAATCGACAAATGCCCATCGTATTCCTGCTCGGCAAGCATCTGACGAGGCTGGCGAAAAGGACCGCTAAGAACCCCATCGTTCTCTTCCAAAGCGGTACTAAATAGTGATTCTTTCATTATCGCGATTCCATATTATTGGGTTATGTCACATCGATGCCTCTGCGGCCGCGTCATTCCATCATACCTGTATTCGTGAATTAATTGCAGTGCCTCATCTGGCTCACTGAGAAGCCATGCGATCATTATCCAGTATTTAACATTAATAACTCGCATCACTAGAATTGTAAAAACGCTGATACACCGAACGATTTTTACCCGCGACCACCTCAGCTTATATTAGATCGGCATTACATTAGAGCGAACATAGTTTGATTCTTAGACTGTAATGAAGGTAGTCTATATAGGAGGGAAAGTAGTTAATAAAACCACAATACTCTACGCCGTATTGAATTATCACAATCTACGTTACACACTCTGGGAACATCGCAACTGGAGTGATTTTCAGAGGCTGTATTTAGTGCACTTTAGACACATCGCATTCTCATTCTTCATCATGACCACCCTGGCTGCCTGTGGTGGGAGTGGAGGCAGGGGCGGCAATGGCGGTGATAGTAACCCGCCGGCAACCAACAGTTGGACTCAAAACGTATTTACCTCAGCCGCTAATTTTGCCGACCAATGTGCAATGCCAAGAACCGGCATCGACCCCACCACCAACCTAGCCTATCGCGATGATATCGGCTCTATCACCGACGAAAATAATTGGTTGCGCTCTTTTAGCAACGACACCTACCTCTGGTACAACGAGATTATCGACCGCGACCCCGCCCTCTATTCAACCGCCGACTACTTTGACTTACTCGTGACAGAAGCTACAACCGCATCCGGCAGTCCAAAAGATAAGTTCCACTTCACTTATGCTACCGAAGAGTGGATCTCACTGTCTGAGTCGGGTATCCAGGCAGGTTACGGCGCACAGTGGATTATTATCGACGATGTGCCACCAAGGAACCTGGTTGTTGCCTACACCGACGCTAACTCTCCCGCTACAGCGGCAAACATTAATCTGAAGCGAGGAGAGAAAATTCTCGAAGTTGATGGTGTCGATCTGATTTACGCAAATACCGACGTCGACATCGACATCATTAATGCGGGGCTGTTTCCCAGTGATGCGGGAGAAACTCACAGTTTCTTAGTACAAGAAGCCGGAACGTCTACCACTCGCACAATCACCATGGTGTCAGCAAACGTCACCGCCGAAACCGTTCAAAATGTACACTCTATACCTACGGCGACTGGCAACGTTGGCTATCTGGCTTTTCATTCCCACATATCAGTGGCTGAACGCGCGTTAATCGATGCCATAGAATTACTGCAGGCAAATAGCATTAGTGACCTTATTATCGATATTCGCTATAACACTGGCGGTTTTCTCGCCATCGCTAGCGAACTGTCATACATGATTGCAGGAATGGCTTCCACCGCTAATAAAACCTTCGAAGAACTGCGATTCAACGATAAGTACCCGAACACCAATCCGATTACCCGCCAAAGTCTGGAGCCGGTGCCGTTTTTTAATACCAGCCAAGGGTTTTCAGTCAGTGCGGGACAAGGTCTTCCCACCTTGAACCTTCCTCGAGTTTTTGTTCTAACAGGAGAAAACACCTGTTCCGCCAGTGAGTCTATTATCAATGCCCTGCGGGGAATTGACGTCGAGGTGATTCAAATTGGATCAGCCACGTGCGGTAAACCCTTCGGCTTTTATCCTCAAGATAACTGCGGTACAACCTACTTCACGATTCAATTTGAAACGTTAAATGAGAAAGGATTTGGTGGCTACACAGACGGATTTTCACCCTCCAACAATGTGGCCGCGGGAGAAGTTAGCGTCCCCGGCTGCGCCGTTGCAGATGACTTAAGTAAGGAACTTGGTGACCCTACCGAAAACCGCCTAGCGGCGGCACTATCTTACCGGGAGACGGGAACCTGCCCTTCAGTATCTGCAGGATATAGTCGTCTATCCAGCAACAGTCTTTCCCAGCCCTTAAAGATAAACGATGGGATTATTACTCGCACAGCTTGGCTGCAGAACCGGATTATGCATTAGCATTTGTAATCTGATTTACGTTGTCAGCTCGCTGCGTATGACATACCACCGTCAACTTTAATGATAGCGCCATTAGTAAAACTGGACGCGTCGCTGGCCAGATACAATGCTGTCCCTACTATTTCTTCCGCATGACCTGCACGCTGCATTGGAATTGTTTTCTCAAAAACTTTTGACATCGCATCCATATCCCACGCTTTAGAAATGTCGGTTAAAAAAGGGCCCGGTAAAATACAGTTCGTTCGCACCTTGGGGCCCAAAGCGTGTGCCAGCCCCGTTGTTAAGGCATTTAAACCCGCCTTGGCAGCCGCATAGGGAATTTCCTTGGCTCCGGGCATCAATGACGAGGTGCTGCTTACATTAATAATTGAACCACCGTCGCCTTCTGCCATACGCTCACCAATAAGCGCCGACAAACGATAAGGACCTGCCAGATTAACACCAATCACTTTATCAAATAGGTCTCTGCTGACCGAGCTAAGTTTATCGTACAGAGGGGACATTCCCGCATTATTAACTAACACATCAACTCGACCGTATTCGGCATACGCTGCATCGACGAGTGCATCGCAGGCATCCCAGTCAGCCACGTGGCAGGGAACACCAATACAAGCGGTGCCAATTTTATCGCGAATAGCCGCGGCCACAGCCTCACAAGCATCAGCTTTACGACTACTGACAACCAAACTCGCACCGGCTTGCGCAAACGCCTTCGCCATTTCGAGCCCCATACCGCGGGTCCCGCCCGTAATAACTATTACTTTGTCAGTCAGATTAAAATGCTGTGCTGTTTTTTCAATATTCATGTTGGTCTCCTATGCATTGCGAATCGTTAAGCCGCCATCGACGGGTATCGCTGCTCCGGTAATAAAGCTAGCACTCGGTAGCACCAAACTAAGAGTCATATGGGCAACTTCCTCGGGAAGTCCATAGCGACGCAGGGCCGTGCGCCTGTTAGCAAAAATTTCTTTACTAGCGTCGGGAATTCCCGCCGTGATACCTGTGTGTATCGGACCCGGACAGATACAATTAACCGTAATACCTTGCTTACCAAGCTCAACCGCCATCGCTCGCGTCAAACCTACGGACGCATGTTTTGCGGCAACATAAGGGCTGTTATAGGCCGTGGCCCCTAACGCCTCAGTAGACGCTATATTGACAATTCTTGGATGATCAGCCGCCGCAAGATAAGGTAAGGCAGCTCGAACCGCCCACTGCTGGGCACTAGCCATCACCGCGATCGATTTATCCCAAGTATTGTCGTAATGGTCATCAGTTAATAAGGTCGGAATCGCGATACCGGCATTGTTAATCAATATATCAATACCACCAAAATGCGCAGCCGTTTTCTTTATTGCAGCAACGACCTCTGACTGCTCAGAACAATCTGCAGTGATAGCCAATACATCACCTCCGACATCACGAATCTCTTTTTCGACCACAGCTAACGCGTCGGCATTGATGTCAATGATGGCCACCCGCGCGCCCTCATCAATAAACAAGTGCGCTGTCGCTCGGCCCATACCGCTAGCGGCCCCAGTCACGATCGCCACTTTGCCGACAATAGATCGCGATAACGTAGATAGTTTACTCATAACGTATTATTCCTCTGGCTTTTAAGGCCGGATATGCTGATGTTTTTATTAGCAGAGCCTGTCTCAAACAAAAATTGCAGTGATTTCTGAGGCCTATAGTAACTCATAGATAACAGCGTAGTCTGAGGTTGTTAGCTGCAGAAGCATAAACACCCCAAGCTGCGAAATCTAGAGGATTTTGATTAATCGTTTTTTTACGACTGCAACAAAAAAATCGCCACATCCCATCTCCGAAACCGCCAGCATAACGGCGTCGTTACCTAGGGGCACAATAGAAAACGGCAACGGATATTGCGGCAAAATCGTGCCGTGATATTACTCATAGGCACACTACATTTGCCTGAATAAATGTCCGTAACTCTGGCTAGTTCGCAGCGTATCCTGATGATCACGCAGGGAAATTGTATAACGTCCCCGCAGGTCTCGTTTAGCCGCAGCAACCTGATCAACCCTGACAATAATACCTCGATGAATTTGCCAGAATTGCGCGGGGTCTAGTTCTTCACCTAACTCTTTGATGCTTCGACGCACGACATAAATACTCTCTTTGGTAATCACCTCCGTGTATTTATGGTCGGCTTTGAAATATATTACATCCTCAGCAGCAATCAACTGGGTGGTGTCGTCATAGCCAGCCCGAATCCACTGCAGGTAATTTTTCTGATCAGTCCTAGCCGCTTGGAGAAACTGCATCAAAACAGACCGATCTTGATGGCTAGGTGAATTTTTTAAGCGTTCAATAGTTAGACCTAATCTGGCATTTGTTACTGGCTTCAGTAAGTAGTCAACCGCAGCATGCTGAAAGGCTTTCACGGCAAACTCATCATAAGCAGTAACAAATACAATTTTGGTATTTGCGGGTAAAGCTTCAGCAACCTGTAAACCACTCAAGCCAGGCATATGGATATCGAGAAAGGCAATATCCGGGTCAAATTCTTCTGCAAGCGCAATCGCACTGCGACCATTATTGGCTGTTCCAACGATCACGAGCTCTGGCCACAGTTCGCCTAGTTTGATGACCAGATAATCAACCAGCGTGGACTCATCATCGACGACAATAGCAGTTACTGTCATTGTTCTTTCCTAGGAATTAATAATGTCACAATAACACCCGTCGGTTTATTATCTGCCACTGTCAAAGACGCCGCATCTCCATACAAAATTTTAAGCCGGCTCCTGACATTACTCAGCCCGGCACCCATCCCAGATGACTCCTTCGCTGGGCCATCCTGACAAATACCCAAACCGCTATCGGCGATTGTGATTAGCAAATTCGACTCTACTACTTTCGCATCGACGTGGATAGATCCCCCCGACTCTGAGGGGTCTATTCCGTGTAAGACAGCATTTTCTACTATAGGCTGCACCAACAAAGGCGCTAAGGGCCATAATTTCAAACTTAAGTCGTCTGTAAAATTCCCTGGAGAAAAGGTATAACTCAATCTACCCTGCATACGAATTTTTTGAATATCGAGATAAGCCTTAACAATGGTAAATTCTTCGACTAGTGTCACAGATTGCTCTCGAGTACGTTGCAGCGATGATCGCAATAACGTTGTCAAATTAATGAGTGTCTGCTCCGCCTGTAGGGGCTTAGTATGCACTAGCCCAATAACGTTCGATAAGGTATTGAATAAAAAATGAGGCTCTATTTGCGCCTGCAACAGTTTTAACTCGGTCTCAAGCTGCAATTTTTCCTGCTGTTGTTTGTTTATTCTCGCCTGTGTCAATTGGGCCTTAACTTTGGCCAGATTTTCCCGAGTAGAGAATATGACCAACCCAACAATTCCAAAAAAAATTCCAAGAACAAGCGACGTGTAATTATCCTGAAAGAATAACAAAGGATTACCTGCGACAATCGTACCGGCAATCAATAAACCAACACTAAGCCCGATCGCGGTCAAAAGAATCACAGAAAAATAGACCGGGAAAAAATTATCCAGCAACCCACCCAGCAGATGATATGCCACGTGAATTGACCAACCGATACTCAAGGAAACAATTACCGTATCCCCGAACATAGGCGTGTACGGATAATCTACGTATTCCAGTACTCCGGCGATCGCCAAGCAAAAAAGAGTATTGTAAAAAAACTCCCTCCAACCCGGCGTCTTCCGCTTAACACTATGCGCTTGCAACAAATTTTCCATGTAACCCCAACGGCATTGAGTAAGGTAGTGTAGCGGTAGCGATAGGGCCGGCATCAACAGCGTCAACGTTGAATACATTGAGCACGGTTAACTGTCTTTTCCAGTCGTGTGCGGTGCCAACAATCCAGCCAGCTGTTTCAACAGCACTACCGGACTTTGGAACAAATAAATGTTCTTCTGGAATCTGACTGTCATCATAGCGATAACTGGAAAACTTCCCCGATTCAATGTCAAAGGTACTGGTCCGGTTCAGATTACCATGAATAGGCAATGACTGGTCATCAGCTGACATCATAATAAGTCGTTTGTTTTGACGACAACTCACTCTAGGGTCAATAACCGGGAATTCCGTATAAATATTGGGCGCAAATATTCGCTCTTCCTCGGCTCGCCAAGTTTTTGTATCAATACGGTACTGATGGTGATGACTGGGACTAAGGCCGACTAAATCGCCTCGCATGACATCTCTAAAATTTGTCAGCATATTTACGGGGCTGGGCTCCCGAGCCCCATCAAAACGAATCACACCACTATGATCTTCCCAACCATTTCCGAAATGAAACACCCATTGACTGGGTAATTCTAGCCAGTGGAAGTTTGAAAAATCATTTTTATCGACCACTAGAACGCGCGTAGGTAGTTCAGGCTGCCAATCATGTGAATCAAGGAACGATGATTCTCGACGCTGATAGTTTAGCGGCGGCATCATTAACACAATGTGTTTAGCAGTCACAATAAAATCATGAGGCATACTAATAGGGTCAGAGGCAACCTTACCCATTTTTATAACCCGGCCATTTTTATCAAGGTGCCAAAGTACAATCAGATTAGCGCCGGAAACATAGCCAAAATTCCAAAGCGTGCCGTCAGGCTCCACCCGAGGATGCGCTGAAAATGGCACACCGGCTGTCTTTTCAGAAAAACGGTATATCCCTTTAGTATCGAGCGTATCTGCATCCATTTCCCATGGGGAGCCTGCCTCCCATAGCGCTAACAATTTTCCATGGTGAGGCAATACGCTGATGTTACCCGAGTTCATCGTGTCAGCGCTGGTCACCGCTGAGGGATTGGGGGGGATCGTTCCAAATCCTGGGTACAGTGCCCGATCCGCCGCTCTCTCAGCTTTGTATTTATGCGTCTGGATCATCTGTGCCGAATGCGTAACACCCTCTTCGGACATTCGATAGCCATGCAGCATACCGTCTCCATCAAACCAATGCTGATAGCGAAAGTTACCGATTTCATGGCGAGCCGGACCATTTCGAAACAAAGTACCCTTAAGATCAGCCGGCCACCGGCCACGAATTTCAGCACGACCTTGAAAAGAATCGCTGACAACCGATTTATACCCGGCCAACCAAGGTCTTTGCTCGAGAGCATCTTTGAATGCAGCTGACCAAGATCTTTTTTTAGCTGCAGCGCCAACGTTAGATAATGCGGATAAGGGTAAAACCCCTGCCGCTGCGCCGATGGCGCCAACGGTCAAGAAACGACGACGGTTCATATTCATTGTTAAATCCCTACTAATTGAGGGTGATAATCTGGGTGGCTTTTCCACTCAAACTGAACTTCACATCACTCCATACCGGTGGTCCCATAGTGCCCGTTGCATTATTGGAAAAACCCCAAGGCTCTGTCGGCATCCCTACAAAATTGCTATCAAGCTCTCCATTACTGTTTTTGTCATGCATGATGCGGAAGCCGTAATCTCCCTCGGGTAAATTGCCAACGGTGAATGTGTTATCCCCAGCCAATGTACGCTGCTTCATAGACGCTATCGCCTCAATGTCACCATCAAACTCTTGCTCGCTAGCGAGAATGACTAGCATGATATACCCATTAGCTGATTCGACATTTTTGATCACAACCGTGAGCGTTTCTGCCGCGACGGGGAAAGCCATAGTGATCGATATTATTAGGGTAAACATTGACTTTTTCATGGTTAAACTCCTCTAGTTGGACCTTGAGCTTAAACCCGGGCCAGCAGGCATGTAAACGCCGCTGCGATCAAACGGTAATAGGGCGATTGAAATAGGCAGCGGGAGAACGAAAAAGAGCGGAAGAAAATGTCAGACCAATGACGAGTTCTAAGCCGCTCTTTTTTAATGGCACATACGGTAGGTATTATTTAGGCCTTAGCGCCCAGCTGGAGCGGCCCCATCTGCCGGAGCACCGGTACCTGACGAATCAATAGACAACTTCCTGTCTCGAGTGGGAGTAGCACCTCTCATAGATATGAGGTTTCGACAGATTAAGTTAATTAGACTGACATCCTTTCAAGTTCAGAACCTCGGTGATCATAAACTCGTTAAAATCTTCCGGCTCTTCCCACATAGGGGAATGGCCAGAATTTTCAAACCATTGTAGTTGCTTACAAGGCGCACTGATTCTGCCGAAATAATCGGCGGCTAGAGTCGCCGAGACTTGATAGTCCGTGCGGCCAAGAACAAAGAAAATTGGCACGTCGAAGGTGGTAGGTTCCTCAAAGAAATTTATGGCCATTAATTCGTCCCACATATTTTCAACCCCTTCAATACTTCCCCTTGCTAAATTTATAACAGACATTAACGTTGCTTCTTCGGTGCTAAACATTTGCCAACCAAGCAGCGGTAGCGTTAATTCTTGCATGTCTCCTTTGTACCGGCTCAGGTAGGGACGTTGTGTCATTGCATATTCTGGCGTGAACGGAGGATGACAAAATGAAGCCACCTCTGCCAAGACTTGAGCGTCGCCAGCGCTCTCGGCTTGTGCTTGAATATAGTCACAGCCTCTCTGTTCACTCTCTGTCAGATCGGTGACTTGTCCTACCCCGATATAAGCCGCCACGAGATCGGGATGATTCCTGATGTGACGAATGCCAAGCACAGACCCCCAGGAATGTCCGAGAATGAAGACCTTCTGCTCACCGAATCGCTCATATATGTGTCGCACGATTTCATCAACATCTTCTAAATGTGTATCGATTTTGTAGTCGTTCACCGTTTCATTCCCAGTGCGGGTCCAACCCGCTCCACGTTGGTGCCAATGTACAACCGTGAAATGTTTTTCAAGCTCACTATTAAACGCGCGAAACAGTTCCGCTTCAGGCGACCCCGGCCCCCCGTGAACGACGAGTAAAGGAGGATTGTCGATATTGTGAGAGCGGATAAGTAGCCATTGAGGAATACCGCCAATGTCTATGAACTCAATCTGCGCGATGCTATTTTCTAGCGCCTCTCCGCTTTGGTTGACTATAGGTGGCGTTGAAGGCTTGTCCAGCAACAAGATGCCGACGATTACCGTGAGTATTAACAGTAATCCGAGTAGTACCAATCCAGTTCTTTTTAAGAGCAACATGTTATTTTTTCTCAGTGGCTATAATTTATTCTGGGATACAGAAACGATTAACCCCCCTACGTTCGATAAATCTACTGCAAAATAGCAGCTCCAGGCAACCGACAGGCTATTATTTTTACTCAAAATTTTTATTAGGTACTGGGTCAGATTCGTTACTGGTGATGCCATGAAATGAATATTTTTAGCTGCCAAACACATTTCAGCTAACTAGTTTCATGGATTTAATAGATTGATAAAAATTACTGCGAAGATGTTAGCTTCCTAATTAACGGAAAAATTCAGTCACTAATTGTTACCTGTCCTGTGATTGAATTGAACTGAATGTTAAATTCGGTATTTTTTTGAAAGGCGTAGGTGCAGCCATAGGAACCATTGTATATTGCCTGGTAATCGGCAGTGCTTGCAGAGTCTGATACTGAAGGTCCAGATAAAAAGACAGATACCCAAACATCAACACAATCGGCATTACTATTTAAAGTTCGACTTGTCCCGCGCATATCTGCCGGCCAACCATTTGCATTGACACTCAGGGCACCTGAGCCAGTTGCGGATGTTACAGGCATAAAGTCAAGTACAGCGCCGGGCGACCCACTTGCTAGCCATTTAAAGTGAACATAATTTACTCCTGTTGTGAAGTTAGCACCAATGTTAGCAACAGCAGCCCTCTCCGCGTCAGACCATAAATCAATAAACTTACCGGTGGCTGTAGCGCCAAGAATGCCCACCAGCAGCAGTACCGCGACCATCTCAATTAAAGTAAAGCCAGAATTATTCATCGATGTGACGTGAGCAGTAATTGATTTCTTCATGAAAATATACTATTCAACCCTATAGCTAAATCTTACAAGCATGCTGGCTAATTAACTTAGTCCTTTATTTTAGTGCCTTAATAGTTATTTTTAAAGCTGGAATAAATCTATGGCGCGATATAGGACCCACTTTACTGTGTGCAACCAGTCTTTTTAGCAGTACCATAAAATTAAATATGGTATTTTCTGAGTATCTTATTTGTTCGCGCTCTAATCGATTTGCTCACTACTCGTTGAGTTACCGATCAGCCAGATCTTGGGATATGTGATAATCGACCCGTATACAAAATTAAACCGACTATTCATTGATGGGATAAAGCCAATGTCGACTAACGATAAAAGTAAACCTGTACCAAATGGAATACTGATCGAGGCAGAAGACTTTGACAATCATGGAGGCTGGGTTCTTGATTCTCAATTTGAAACCCAAATGGGCTCGCCCTATCTTTTGGCCCACGGTCTCGGTCGACCAGTTGGTGATGCAACAACAACTGTGTCGATACCTGAAGCAGGCGATTACGAGGTGTGGGTGCGCGCAAAAGATTGGGTCCCGGAGCATCACCCTGGTCGATTTACATTGTCAATTAATGACATATTAGTTGAAACAGAATTTGGGGCTAATGATAAAGATTGGTCGTGGCAATCTGCAGGGAAAGTTTTTATTCCAAAAGGAGATATCCCTTTTAGACTTCACGATCTCACCGGATTTGACGGGCGTTGTGACGCGATATATCTCAGCTCCGACGACTCAGTACCACCTAATGCAGTCGATACAGCCAGCCGATCCTGGCGCAGAGCTTTACGTAGTTTAACCGATGTGCCAGCTGATAGTGGAGATTATGATGTTGTGGTAGCGCCGGATAGGTATGAGCCGGAGGGCGTTTTTTGTCATCAATTAATGGCGATTAACTTCGACGAAAGTAGTTTAAATCTTTAGCAATGACATGCCTATACGTTTTTAGCTCGCTTCTGTGAGTTTTCTCCAATTACTAGATGTTAAGATGGAATTACTGTACCGAGGGTTAAATGAGCATGAATCTACGTCGCAAATTACTTCAACTTTTAGCTGCTAGCCCGCTGCTAGCCCAGTCCACTGTTTTCGCGAAAAACAGCGATAAAATGTCTCCGACTGACCAGTCTGTAAAGCTCAGATGGGGG
>TARA_B110000902_G_scaffold6928_1_pt1 | contig 43513 bp, 37 predicted proteins | sample TARA_B110000902 | Tara Oceans TARA_B110000902 (sample SAMEA4398009) | marine metagenome | biome: Polar Biome; feature: [SRF] surface water layer (ENVO:00010504); material: water (ENVO:00002006), including particulate matter (ENVO:01000060) such as... | depth 5 m | reverse complement strand
GGTTTACTGGGTGAGTTCTATATAGGAGGAAATTTTCATTTAAATGATCGCCATAATGCAGGTGTTTTACTCTACGGTAGTTTTTATAATAAATCATTTTACCCGGCACTTACGCTCTCTTGGAATTCGGAATTTGGACGAATACTTGCCGTAAGTGGTAGCTATACTATTTCGCGTAGTAGTGCTACAAATATTGGTTTAGGGCTAGCTCTAAATCTAGGCCCTGAGCAGTTTTACGTAGTAGGAGACAATTTAATAGGTACCGCTACGGGTAATCTACAGACGGTATACATACGCTTTGGGTGGAACCATACGTTTGGTCGTAAAAAATACCAAGAGCAAAATAAGAAACAAAAGAAGAAATCAACAGAATGAAGCAATTAATATACCTCTTCTTATTTCTAAATGTGGCTTTGGTCGGCTGCAAGGAGGAAGATTTTACAATGCAAAACGACGATGAGATAAAACAGTACCTTGCCGCAAATAACATCACTGCAGAAAAAACCGAAGAGGGATTGTACTACATCATAACCCAGGAGGGTACAGGTGTAAACCCCAATATAGCCAATGAGGTTACGGTGCACTACAAGGGTTATTTACTCAATGGTGATATTTTTGATAGTAGCTATGATAGGGGAGAACGGTCTACTTTCTCTCTTGGCGGTGTAATAAAGGGATGGCAAATAGGAATACCTCAACTGAAAGAAGGTGGAGCAGGTAGATTGTTTATCCCGTCACATCTAGCTTATGGGGCAAATCCACCAAATAGAAGAATACCAGCCAATGCAGTTTTAGCTTTTGATATAGAATTATTTGAAGTGCGTTAATGGCATTTTTAGCACCTACAACGTAGTGTTTGATAGAGTTACGCCTTGTTACTTAGCCGTTGGGTTGTCAGTAGGGTAACAATATATCGGATCGAAATCAGGAAGGGGTTTTTGGTTTAGTCTTTTTCTAAGAGCGTTATAAATTCATCTACTCTTGATGTGATTTGTGTGTAGTCACCTTGATTTCTAAACCACGTTAATTGCCTTTTAGCATAGTTGCGTGTGTGCTGTTTCATTTTGTCAATGGTGTGTTCTAGTGTCCACTCACCATCAAAATAATTAAAAAATTCCTTGTAACCAACGGTGTTTAACGCGTTCAGATCTTTGTTGGCGTGCATTTTTCGAGCTTCTTCCTCAAACCCTTCTTTTATCATAGCATCTACCCTTTTATTTATACGCTCATAAAGCTGATTGCGGTCCTTGTCTATGTAGTAGTAGGATACACGGTAACCCTTGTCTACAGGCTCTTTTCCAGATTTCTCTACCTCACCTTGTAGTATTTCAATTGCTCTAGATAGGCGTTGGGGATTCGCATAGTCTACTTTGTCTCTGGGTACACCTGCACCCTCTGCTATAGCTTGTAATGCTTCTATTCCTTCACTGTTTAGTATAAAGTTTAGTTGCAGTCTAAGTTGCTCATTTTGAGTTGGCAAGGCATCTAAGCCTTCGGTGGCAGCTTTTATATACAAACCTGTGCCTCCAGCCATTATTACGGTATCGTGTCGTGTAAATAAGTCTTTCAATTTGGCATCTACATCACGAGCATATGAGCCAGCATCATAGTTGTGATGTATGCTATGGGTAGCAATAAAATGGTGCGGTACCGCAGCGAGTTCTTCTCGCGATGGTCGTGCTACACCTATTTTCAACTCTTTGTACAGTTGTCTTGAATCACATGAGATAATCTCAGTGTCATAGTGTTGTGCCACTTTAATGGCAAAAGCAGTTTTCCCTACAGCGGTAGGTCCTGCAATAACAATTAGGTGCTTAGTCAATTGGTTTGCCATCGTTTATCTGTGATTCATCTATTTCAGATTCGTCTACTTCGTCTCCAAATAGGTTGAATTCTTCTTTTTCATCTTCTTTCTCGTCTTCTTCGTCATCGTCATCTTCTAGCTCGTCATGTAAGCCATCTATCAAGCTATCTGCTTCTTTAAAAAGCTTCGCACTTGGGTCGTCTATTATGGTCTTTGGGTCTATAAATTGTTTTGGAGCAATACCACTACTTTTAAAAATACTTGGATACTCTGTTCCTGCTTCTGCTTTATACAGTTTTATCACTTCGGCACGCAGGTTCCAGTTGCCATCTGCAGCATCATAATTGTATAGGAATTTCTGATGAGGATCATCTATAAATTTTCCCAATTCACTAGCTCCGGCAGCTCTAGCATTTGGTTTTGGATCTGTGCAAAATTCATCGCTACCTCTCCAAGAGTCATTAGCCTTGTAAAAGGAGGCTGTACGCGTTTTATCGAAATCAATGGCTTCCTGTATGGAATTGTGAAAGTCTCTAAATGTATTTTTTGCAGATACATCTATTATCCTTTCCACATCATTTACGTCTTCAAACGTAACTCTAAATCTAAATACTAAACTCATTGCTTTTGCAAACCTAATTCTTTTCCTTTTTCTAACACAAATTTAAATGCTTCATCATACTCATTGGTTATTATACCATCGAGTATTGCATCTTTCAGTGCTGTTTTTATTTCTCCTATTTCGCGGCTCGGGCCTATGCCAAAGATATCCATTATCTGCTGACCGTCTATAGGTGGCTGCCAGTTGCGTATTCTATCGCGTTCTTCTACGGCTGTTATATTCTTCTCTACGTTGATAAGGTTGGCCTGAAAACGCTTTTCTTTCTCCTTGTTTTTAGTTGTGATATCACTCTTACACAAGATCATAAGATCCTCTAGGTCTTCTCCCGCATCAAAAATGAGGCGTCTCACCGCAGAATCAGTTATGTACTCTTTCGTTAGGGCGATAGGACGTAAATGGAGTTTTACGAGATTAATCACTTTTCGCATATTTTCACCCAATGGTAATTTGAGCCTTTTAAATATAGGCTTTACCATACGCGATCCTTTGTCTTCGTGTCCATGAAAAGTCCATCCTTCTCCGTCTACAAATCGCTTGGTAGGTGGTTTGGCAATGTCATGCAATATCGCAGACCAACGTACCCAAAGGTTATTGGTCTTCTCGCAGCATTGGTCCAATACCTGAAGGGTGTGATAGAAATTGTCTTTGTGTCCTTTGCCCTCTCTTATTTCTACTCCTTGTAGTTTTACCATCTCTGGAAAAAAGTCATGCAGTAGTTTAGTGTCAAATAGTATTCTAAATCCAATGCTCGGCTTTTTAGAGAGGATAATCTTATTGAGCTCATCTGTGATACGCTCTTGTGAGATAATAGACAACCGATTGGCTTCTGTTTTAAGTGCCTTGAAGGTGTTGTCTTCTATTTTAAAATTGAGTTGGGTTGCAAAACGTGCAGCACGCATCATACGCAGTGGGTCATCGCTAAAGGTGATATGCGGATCTAGCGGTGTTTTTATACTCCCATTTTGTAAGTCCTCTAATCCCCCAAAAGTATCTATAAGCTCACCATAGTTTTCTTGGTTTAAGCTAATAGCCAATGTGTTAATGGTGAAATCCCTACGGTAGATGTCATCTTCAAACGTACCGTCTTCCACCTTCGGCTTACGACTGTCTCTATCATAGGATTCTTTTCGTGCTCCTACGAATTCAAATTCCCAGTCGTCTGTCTTTATTTGTGCCGTACCGAAATTCTTAAATACATTGAAGTGAGACCCTTTTAGTCTTTTCTGAACTGCACTTGCCAAAGCAATGCCGCTGCCTACTGTAACAAAATCTACATCTTTTGAATCACGTTTCAAATAAATATCACGAACAAATCCGCCTACCACGTAGGTTTGAAATCCGAGCTTTTGGGACTCTTCTGATACGGTCTTAAAAATAAGATGTGATAGGTACTCTTTCACTACGGGACGAAGGTATAAATAATTGAATAATGACACCTTTCAAACGTTGTTTTTGTGAAATAATAACTGCTTTAATAAACTCGATTTATGCAATGAATGAGTATTTGTGGTATTAAATGGAGAAAGTTAAAAAATGACACGATCTTACGCTACTAGTGAGTGCTAGAATAACGACAAGATAAAGTATCTTTGCTTGCAATGAAAATCACCTTCTTAGGAACCGGAACATCACAAGGCGTGCCTATCATAGCGTGCAATTGTACCGTGTGCCAGTCTATTGATTCTAAGGATAAAAGGCTGAGAAGTAGTGTGTTGGTAGAGGCAGAGAATACCACTTTTGTCATAGATACTGGGCCTGATTTTCGCTATCAAATGCTGCGAGAAGGTACCATGAAGCTTGATGCAGTGGTTTTTACCCACGAGCACAAAGATCATATAGCTGGGTTTGATGATATACGTGGCTTTAATTGGAAGACTCAAAAGCCCATGGAGGTTTACGCTACACCAAACGTAGAGATAGCCTTGAAACGCGATTTTCATTATGCATTCGGAGAAAAGAGATATCCTGGTGTTCCCAGTCTTAACCTGCATGTCATAGAGAACAAGCCCTTTTTCGTTGGTGACCTAGAAGTCATGCCCATAGAAGTATTACACTATAAGTTGCCGGTATTTGGATATAGAGTAAGAGATTTCTCCTACGTTACAGATGTCAATTTTATCTCCAACGAAGAAAAGCAGAAACTCAAAGGAAGTAAAGTGCTTGTAATTAGTGCCCTAAAACAAAGTGAGCACATCTCACACTATAGCCTAGAACAGGCTATAGCGGTAGCCAAAGAAATAGGGGCGGAGCAAACGTATTTTACCCACATGAGCCACCAGATGGGCCTTCATTCTGAAGTAGATGCTCAACTGCCAGATGGAATGAACTTGGCGTATGATCGATTGGTGTTGGAGCTTTAGTCTACCACTGTGCAAATGGATGTGCTACTAAATTGGAATTATAGTAGCGGGCATCTGCAGATACTTCTTCGCCTACCCACTCTGGTTTTTCAAAAGACTCCTCTTCTACACCGAGTTCTATTTCCGCAACCAGAAGTCCGTTATTGGCTCCTGAAAACTCGTCTATTTCCCAGATATGCTTTCCTATGGTAATGGTGTAGCGTGTTTTTTCTATCAGGGGTTTTTGGCACAGTAGAAACATTTCTTCTGCATCTTGTATGGGTATTTCATACTCAAACTCACTGCGGCGTATACCTGTGTTTTTACTCTTGATGGTGAGCATAGCTCTATCTGATTTTACGCGTACACGTACAGTAGATTCTGGTGTAGTACTCAGGTATCCTTGCTTTAGCACAAATGAGCCAGTTACTAATGCTCTCCAATCTTGGTTTGAGAGTAAAAATTTGCGTTCTATTTCGTGGGCCATTATCCTAGTATATTCCACGAAAGTAGCTTAATATTAGGGTATTATGTGTTCTGTAAACATAGAATTTTACTCCATTCTACGTGAACTCTGCTTGCCTACCAGTAGACTAAGATGAAAGTAGAACCACAATAGAGCAGATAGGGCATAGATGGGCTGACCTCCTACTAATGTGATGATCACAAATCCTCCAGCAAGTAGGGTAGAGCTGAGAAGGCCAATGGCCATATAATCGAGCGATAAACTACTAAATCTGCGACTGGGGTGAAAATCCTTACGCAGGACCAAAGCGTGTAGAGCCAACCAACCTATTAGAAAAAAGAAGGTTTTTTTATAACTCTCGTAGCTAGGCAGCTCATGTGATGACCACGGCGGAGACAAATCGCGAACCACCGTTACTATACTATCGGTATAATAACTGACTAAAGATAATCCAACTGCCACTATACCTGTAGCAACGATGGTTATAGTCTTACGTGGACTCTTTAGATTTCTGAGGCCAATAGACATAATAACACACCTAAGTATGCCTAACAAGAAGATACAGATGCTATAGTCTAGCAATCGGTATTTGTTGGTGATGTACTTGTCTTGTATGATGTAATAGTGTTGAGTAGCGTCTGTATTGCCTATTGCTGCTACTTCTGCTGAAAAGTGAGATGCATTCAAATACACAGGTAAAGAATGACTGTAAAGAGCCAAACCTACACCGATGATTATTAAAAGTATACCAATTCTCACTTAGATAGTACGTATACGCAAGGTAAATAGTTTGGAATTACGTAGACTTAAACGATATCCATTGTTCTTTGGTAATACTGAAAATATGAAACGATCCAATCTGCTTTTCGAAGGCCATGCCATTTTTGATGGCTACTTTTTCAGAGGCAATGTTGTCTACGTGTACCATAGAGATTAGAGAGTCCGCTAGGTTATTTTCAAAAGCATAGTCTCTAAATGTTGTCGCCGCTTCAGATGCGTATCCTCTGCCCCAAAACTCAGGAAGAATGGAGTAACCTATCTCTAGTCGCTCAGTATTCTGAATAGTTTGTATCAGCAGACCGCATTGACCTACCAGTTGTCCAGTCTTTTTGTCAATGATTGCATGCATAATGCCTAAGTTATTTTCTTGTCTGTGAAATGACTTGTCAAACCACTGCTGACAGCGTTCTCGTTGTGTCAATTTTTGGTCCATGTCTAAGAATATAGCTACTTCTTTGAGGGCAAATAGGGGCATCCAGGCGTCAAAATCATCTGCACTTAAGGCTCTGAAGATGATCCGATTAGTCTCTATATGTGTGAGCAGGTAACGCATAGTGGTATTATAGATCCGTTGTTATATCAAATTCACTTCCATATCTAACCGTATCTGGTACGTGTCTAGCACACTCTTTTGTATGTCTTTGGCTAAGGCATGTACTTCATTGCCTTGTGCTCCGCCATAGTTTACAAGTACGAGTGCTTGCTTAACATGGCTGCCTGTATTGCCTACACGCTTGCCTTTCCACCCAAGGCTCTCGATGAGCCATCCTGCGGGTACTTTTACCTTACCATCAGGTGTTGGATAGCTTTTTATATCCGGAAATTTTATTTTGAGTGTATCAAAGTGTGCTTGTTCTATAATTGGGTTTTTGAAAAAACTACCGCTGTTGCCTAATACAGCTGGATCAGGCAATTTACTTTGGCGTATAGCTATCACTGCATTACTCACATCACGTATGGTAGGGTTGGTGATGTTTCCCTCTTGTAGGTAGTTCTCTATGTCTCCATAGCTGGTATTCAGCTTGTGGTCTTTCTTGGTAAGGCGTATGCCTATATCCGTTATGAAGTATTTGCCTTTAGCTGCTTTCTTAAAGATACTCTCTCGGTAGCCAAATTTGCACGCTTCATTGGTGAAGCGTACTTTCTTCAGTGTTTCTATTTCTACTGCACCTACGTACGTGAGTACATCTTTTATTTCTTTTCCGTAGGCCCCTATGTTTTGCATAGGGGCAGCACCTACCGAACCGGGTATTAGGCTCATATTCTCCAGGCCCCCAAAGTTGTTTTCTATGCAATACAGTACAAGGTCGTGCCAGTTTTCGCCACTAGCCACTGCCAGTTCTATGTAGTCTTCATCTTGTGATACGGTGCAGATGCCGCGTGTTTGGTTTATAACAACTGTACGGTTTATGTCACCTGTGAGCAGTATATTACTACCTCCACCAATGAAAAGACACGCTGTAAGATTAGGAATCTGCTCGAGTTGCTTTGTTTCTGATAGGAGAATAATTTCTTTGGCACTGGCTGCTATACCAAATGTATTATACTTTACTAGTGATTTGTTGGTGTTTGAAATACTCACAATGCAATAGTAGGGTGGAGGTTTAAGAAAAATTCGTATTTTTCCCAACAAATAAACACAGTATGAAAAAAATAACCATCTTATTGTTCGGTATTGTACTACTAGCTGCTGCATGTAAAGACGATGACAAGGAAATTATGATCAGTGTACCACAAGAGTTGTGCGATAGCCTTGACATACTGTATACACAAGATGTGGCTCCTTTATTGGAAGAAACAGGCTGTTCTGGTCCGTATTGTCATGGGAGTGGAGCAGGTGGTGTGAACCTAAGCGATTGGGCAAATACCAAGTCTGCTGCTGAAAGTCCAAAATTTTTGAAGGCAATAAAACACGAGCTAGGAGCGAGTCCAATGCCTAAGGGACGAGACAAACTCAACGATCAGCAGATAGAGACTATCGAGTGCTGGATTAAGAGCGGTAGCCGTGAGTAGTAATAAATACCTATTCATTTTAACTCAATTTTAAACGTGCGGTTATTTAATCGCAACTGTCATTTCTCTTTTTCCATTTGCACCTTGAGGGTGTTCTAGTTTGTATCCAGCTGCTTTTAGGTCACGCTTTAGTTGACCAGCGGCAGAGTACGTGGTAAGTACACCTCCTGGTTTTGTTGCGTTATACAGTTTTTGAAAAATAGCAGCACTCCATAGTTCTGGTTGTTTCTTTGGTGCAAAAGCATCAAAAAAGATACACTCGTATCGGTTGTCTTCCACTATTATATATTCCAGTTTTTGGGTGGTCTTGTGCAACGTAAAGTATTCAGATACCTTCTCTTTAGCTTCCCATTCTGCATGATGCAGTTTGTTGAATAGTTCGGGGTCATTGAGTAGCTCTCCATAGCCGATCTTCTCTACTAAGTCAAAGGGAACTTGAAAAGGCTCAAGGGTATGATAAAAAATACTGCGTTGTTTCTCTGATGCGTATTGAGCAGTTAGCATTCCGTTTAGTCCAGTCCCAAATCCAACCTCTAGTACGTGTATGTTGCCATGTGTACGGTCTAGTCCTTCTTGCAAAAAAACGTGCTGAGACTCAGATATTGCACCGTTTCTACTGTGATACGTTTCATCCATACTCGGTATATATAGGGTATATTCACCTGTTTTAGTCTCTTGCAACTCCATGGCTCAAAGGTATTTATTTTCACTGCAACAGGCTATTTTGTGTTAGTAAGAATAGGTTTCGGTGACGGGTCTTTTCGGTAACTGTGCGTATTTCTGCATAATTATTTTTCGATTAATATTGCACCTATCATGCAACCAAAATTATTATCGATAATAATACCAGTATACAACGAGGAAAAAACGATACACCTTATTCTCGACAAGATTCAAAAGGTAGAGCTAATAGGCGGTATGCAAAAAGAGATCGTAATGGTAGATGATCGCTCGTCTGACAACTCTTGGGAACGATTAGAACAGTATCAAGCAGATAATCCAGACACTAAGATTTCGCTCTACAAGCATGAGATAAATAAAGGCAAAGGTGCAGCGTTGCATACGGGTATAAAGGAAGCCGTTGGTGATTTGATAATCATACAGGATGCAGATCTTGAGTATGATCCGTTTGAGTACAACGAGTTGCTCAAGCCTATAGTAGACGGAGAAGCAGATGTAGTGTATGGTTCACGTTTTATGGGAGGTAAACCGCATAGAATTTTGTTCTTTTGGCACAGTATAGGAAATGGTATGCTTACATTAATGAGCAACGCGATGACTAACCTGAATCTGACCGATATGGAGACGTGTTACAAGCTTTTTAAAGCAGATATCATAAAGGGATTGGACCTAAAAGAAAATCGTTTTGGTTTTGAGCCAGAAGTAACGGCTAAAATATCGCGTATCCCCAAAATACGTATCTACGAAATAGGCATATCGTATTATGGTAGAACCTACGAAGACGGCAAAAAAATTGGCTGGAAAGACGGTGTGAGAGCTTTGTACTGTATACTGAAGTACAACCTTTGGGCTAAGAAATAGTCTGAAGTTACCTGTGTTGATTTGCTAATTGATTTTCACAATTATTCTCGCCTCTCTATCGTCTTTACTAAACGCTTATCTTTTAGACGATTTCCTTCTCTTTACGGGCATTTACAAATAAGACATTCCCAATATTATCATAACCCGTAAAGTTCTGGTAACCGTCATGCTTTACTTTCTCGTAGCGGAATCCTACTATCGTAAGGTCTGCATCTCGTGACCGTTCATTGATTACCTCTTTATTGGTTACTTCTTGAGATTTAGGTATGATTTCTATGTTATTGGCAGAAATAGGAAGTCTGCCTGTACTTATCATCTCCTGCATGGCTATGCGTTGCTCATCTACCTCATCTTCGGGTGTTAAACTAAATAATTTAATCTGTCCGCCCTTGCTCCAGTCTGGATGCCCAAGTATGATATAGGCAATGTATATCATCAAGTTCGCATTTTGGAAATCACTACTCGTAATCCAAAGGTGCATCTCATTATTGAAGCCAAAGTCTTTATCACTACTTGCTAGCACACAGATGTCATAGTCTACAGCTTTAGCTAGGCCTATGTGTTCTACTATCTCTTTACAACCATCTTCTTGGTGTTTGTTAAACTCAAAGAGAATCATGTTGTTCTCCTGCCCAGAAATACCGGGCAGTTGTAAAGCTTGAGATATACTCGCCATGTAGGTAGGGTTTACCAAGGTGTCTACAAAGACAGAGCTGTCAGATATCTGAGTCATTTTTACCAAACGCAGCTGATCTGCCTGTGCTTGTTTCATGCTTTCTGAACTGAGGTAGCCGTCCCTGTGGTGTATGTAGGTTCCAAAACCGATGCGATGACTTATCCATCGGAGTAAGTCAAAAGATGCAAAACGATCAAATGAATCTTTAGATATAGCTACTACAGATGGTCTCCAAGCATCATCCGCATTGGCTTTTCTCTTCTGCAAAAAGACTTGTATATTCCTACTTACTTGGAATATTACACCACTAAATATTGCTGCCATATCACCCTTCTTTTGGTAGAGACCAAGCACCAAATAAATGACTACCATGAGCACAATTGCGGTAATGGCATAGATGGTATTTATCTTAAACATCAGAGCAACGCACATCACTGCACCCAACAAAGATATGTACCACTTACTCTTGAATGAGGGTCTGTAACCCGGATTGGAAGCAAAGTTTTCGAAGAGTGATATCAGACATATAGAACCATAGGTTACCATAAAGAACATAGAGATAACCTCAGCAACGGCATTCACATCGCCCATGAGTACAAAGAAAAAAGCGATAACACATGTAACCAATGATGCGTTTACGGGTTCATTATTGCTTGATTTTACTTTGCCCAGCCACCTGTTTAGTCGAGGTATCGGAACTATTTTATCGAGCGATATAGCATTTAGGGTACGTGGAGCAACCATCACACTACCAAGAGCAGATGATATAGTCGCTGCGGCAAGTCCTATTGGGATAATAGGCCACCACACGGCAATATCTGCCATAATGAGTTGGTTGTCGATGTTTCCGAGGTCAGCACCGCTCGCACTATTGCCCAACTTGAAGGCAATAAAGATATAGATAACCATACCAATAGTGGTAGCTGCTAGTGTTCCCAAAGGAATGGATTTTTTAGGATCTTTTAGATCTCCAGAAAGTCCTACTCCAGCGGTCATTCCTGTAAATGCAGGAAAGACTATGGCAAAGACAAAGAAGAAGTCGTTTTTGTTCTCATTCCAATGAAAAGCATCTGGAGTAACAAAGCCTTCTACTGGTCCCCCAGCAAAAAACATGACCAATGACACCGCTAATATTGCTACTACTACATAGAGCAATGTCATACCACTGCTGGCACCTTTGGTAAGCATAAGCCATGAAAGAAGTAAAACGGATATAATGCCGATGACCGTTTTGTTGATAGCAAAGGGGAGGTGCTCGTTAATAAAAGGTAGGAGAGGTTCAAAGGCTTCTGTAAATGCAATGAGATAGAAGGCCACGGATATGGCTTGGGAGAGATAAAGTGCAATACCAATAGCCGCCCCAATGGTGAGCCCAAATGATCGTGAAATGATAAAGTACTCGCCGCCACCCTCCACTTTTTGATTTGTGGCGATTTCTGCCAGAGCCATGGCGGTAGGTATGGTGACCATATGTCCCAATAGCACTATCCCTAGTGTTCCGTATACTCCCACCTGACCTACTGAGTAGCCAAAACGCAGGAACATGATTGCCCCAAGAATAGTGGATATCGCCGTTAAAAATACGGGGGCTATACCAAATTTGCCCTTAGGATTTAGTGAAGTAGATGCCATGTACAGTACGCTATATTGGAAACAAATGTGGTTAAAAAAATCATTGGTTTCTTAAAACGGCTGAATTCTTTTCTAAAAAGCTGCTCTTATTTTGACAAAAGAAGCAGCTAGTTTAATGCTTCCTTGTAGGTAGCCAAGCAAAGTTCGCGTGCAGCCTTGTGTTCAACTATTTCTTTTGGGTAAGCAGCTGTACCCCATTCGGGTACCCACCTTTTGATATAGATATGCTGTTTATCAAACTTTTCTATTTGCGTATATGGGTTGAAAATACGGAAGTATGGAGCAGCATCTACACCACTTCCTGCTGCCCACTGCCATCCACCGTTGTTGCTCGCTAGCTCAAAGTCCAATAATTTCTGTGCAAAATAGGCCTCTCCCCATCGCCAGTCTAGGAGCAGGTGCTTGGTAAGAAAACTGGCCACTACCATACGCACTCTATTGTGCATAAAGCCTGTAGCATTGAGTTCACGCATTCCTGCATCTATAAGACCATAGCCCGTTTTGCCTTCACACCAGGCATTGAAATGCTCTTCGTTTTGAGACCACCTGATGGCATCGTACTTTGGTCTAAAACTGTTGCCTACAACATGCGGGAAGTGGTGTAGTATTTGAATATAAAAATCTCTCCAAATTAATTCATTGAGCCATTTCTCGCTGGCACTTTTGCCTTTAGCTGTTTTGTTGCGTATGCTTACTGTACCAAACCTAAAGTGAACCGATAGGCGTGAAGTACCTTCTATGGCGGGGAAATTTCTCTTCTCCTCGTAGTTTTTTATTTTTCCGAGTGTAGTCGTTTTGCCTGGGAAGTTAATTTTACTTTTGGTAAAACCCATTGCTTCGAGTGATATGATGTCCTCCGCTGCTATTTTATTGAAGTGGTTAAAATACTTCTCCGTTTGGTAGGGTTCTAGGTGGTCTGCTGTAAGTGCTGCCTTCCACTTTCTACTATAGGGCGTGTATACTACGTATGGAGTTCCATCATCCTTGAGTATTTCGTCCGTCTCAAAGATAACGTGGTCCTTGTAGGTATGGAATGTTGCATTTTTGGTATGCAGAAAATCCTTTATTCCCTCATCTCTTTTGACTGCGTATGGCTCATAGTCTTTGTTGGCGTATACACCAATAGGTTCATGTTCCTTTACTATTTGTGGCCATAGCTCTGTAGGGTTTCCATAGTATACTTGTAAACTACTGCCTAGTTCTTTTAACTCTCGGTGCATAGCACACAGTTCTGTGTGTATGAACGAGACTCGAGCATCATCTTTTTCTTCCAGTTTATCCAGAATCTCTGTATCGAATATAAAGATACATTGTACGTTGTTTCCACTTTTTAATGCGTGGTATAAAGCAGCATTGTCTGCTAGCCTTAAGTCTCTTCTAAACCAGTGTAATACTGTACTCATAATGCTTTTAGTGCTTCTTTAAGGTTAATATATTTATGCATACTCAATCTTTTGAGCTTGGGTGAAGTTACTCTGTAGCTGTTGAGCAACGTGGCAGATGCCTCTCCCAAAATTAGCTTGAGCATAAAGCCGGGTACATTAGGCAAAAAAGCCATAGCTCCTTCGTTTTGTGCTATCTTACTCACAAAATCATTCATCTGAAAAGGCTCTGTACCCACAGGATTGTATACTCCTGCTGGTACCGTATTGGTGAATATTCCTTCTATGAGTTGTGCAAACTCCTCTTGGTGCGTGTAGGCTGCCCACATTTTGCCATTCCCAAAAGCAGATGCTACGTAATAGCGTGCTAATTTGCTCAAGGTTGCGTATACACCGCCTGTTTTGCTAAGGTATAGAGCGATACGGAGCGTACTCTTTTTACCTTGCTCCAAGTGGTCTGATGCTTTTTCCCAATCTACGCACAATTGTGCCATGAAATCTATACCAGAAGGAGATTCTTCTGTGAGCAAAGTATCCCCACTATCTCCATAGTAGCCCATGGCACTACCTTGTATGAAATGTTGAATAGGTACTTCGTTCTCGTTTATGGAGTCCACCAAAAATTTAGTGCTAAGTATGCGTGAATCGCGTAGTTCTTTTTTACGTTTGGTTGTCCATCTGCCGCCTATAATGGAGCTGCCCGTTAGGTTGATGACGTAGACCGTATCCACAAAAGCCGTTAGATCTATGGTTTTAGTAGCAATATCCCAGTGATAAATACCCTTAGTCTTATCGGTAGGCTTTCTACTCAGTATTTTTATACCATATCCTTTGGTTTTTAAGTAGTTGCTAATTTCTGTACCTATTAGTCCTGAACCGCCCGCTATTAGTACGTTTTTCATTGTAAATGAAACGCTTGAAGATGTTAATAGTTTCATACTTAAGAAAAGGAGGTACTCATTGCTTTTCTTAAGACACTTACGGATAGACACTTTGTATCAGATCCTAAATTTTCAAATCCTTTTAATTAGTAAAAAAGACACACCTTTGTGGTGTGAACGGTACAACCTTACAGATACGTGGATACCATTGTGACGCTTATGGCCATGTGAATAATGCTCGCTACTTAGAGCTCCTAGAAGAGGCTAGGTGGACATTCCTAGAACCTGCTCTCAAGGAAAAATTTTTTGATACACGAAACCTTCTATTTGTTGTGGTCAACATAAATATATCCTACAAGAAACCACTGGTCCCTACGCAAGTTGTGGACATAGAAATCACAGAAGTAACCTACAATAACAAGAGTATGGTGGTACGCCAAATTATTTCGGATAAACGTACTAGAGAGTTGGCTTCTGAGGCTATGGTGACTTTTGTGCTGCTCAATAGCCAGACAGGCAAGCCAGAGACTATTACTCCAGAGATAATAGCCAAGTTTGATGAATTAACAGAAATGAGAAATGATTAGTCGCATAGCACGGTGGTTGTTCGAAGATGTATGGGGGTGGAACATAACAGGGTCAATCCCTACCATACCCAAGTATCTAATCGTAGTAGCTCCACATACAAGCAATTGGGACTTTCTGATTGGCGTACTGTTTAGGAGATACACCAAGGGTTTTGATCCAAAATATTTAGCAAAAAAGGAACTTTTCGTATGGCCAATAGGTTACTTTTTTAGAGCATTGGGCGGTTTTCCTGTGGAACGAAGTAAGAACACCAATTTTGTAAATTCGTTGGTAAATGTATACTCTAAAGAAGAGAAATTTGTGACTACGATTACCCCGGAAGGTACACGAAATTATAGCCAAAAATGGAAGACAGGTTTCTACCATGTAGCCAAGAATGCAGATATTCCGATAGTACGTGTTGCTTTTGATTATGGTACCATGCAAGTGGTCTTTGATGAGCCGTATGTCATAACCAAAGGAGTAGAGGATACCGTAGATGAATTTAAACAGTATTTTAGTCAGTACACTGGAAAGAATCCTGAAAACGGTGTGAAATGGCCATAGTCAAGATCGGAATGCTTAACATATAAGCATTTTTCAATAATAAGTGGGATAGTTTGGAAAGAGATAGTGCCGCTAGTCAAAAGCCACGTATGATTATTGGTAGGGACAATCTTATCATTTGCCCTGCACCCGTACATCTGCACTTTGTCCAAATCAATGTGAACATTAATTGTGCTAAAGTTTTAATATTGCCCCATACAATAAAACGATGTGGTTTAGTTTTTCGACAAATTTTTTAATTTTCATTACTGCAGTAATACTCTATTTTTTTTACGATAAAGGCTTGGTTTCTGTATACTACAAAGCTTTTGTGGTATTCACAGGTATTGCTGCTCTCGTGGCTGGCTTTGGTCATTTGCCTGTTTTTGAGCCTTCTATGGGTCTAAACATACTCTACGTTAGTAGAGTGATTAATTTTATATCTGTTTATTGTTTCATACACGGTACTTTGCTGTCTTTCAATTATCTGCAACACAAAAATTACATGGGTATTCAAGTATCTGTATTTGTTGGTTTTGTGGTTTGGCTTACGGTGCACAATGTTTTTACTCCGGTTATCGTATACAGTATTTTAGGTTTAATAGTTGTCGGAGTTACGAGTTATCTGCTCAATTATAAAGCCCAAACTGAGGCTGCAATCCGTGTTCTTAGCGGAGTGTCTATCTTAGCTGTATCTGCGATTGTATTCAGTATTTTTAAGTCTGAGGATAATACCATAGCTGCGGATATAGGTCATGTTTTGGTGTCAATAGCACTCGTCGTGTTAATGGCTGGTTTTAATAAATTAAATAAAAATGAAATTGCGAAATAATTGGATAATCCTCTTGGTAGGATTTACGTACGTGGCTAGTGCTCAAGTGGAGGTGTTGGGTGAGCGAGAGAAAACCTATGATACGGTTGATTCACTTGTGGTCCGTTCTGTATTTGATGAGGCACTTATCAACGGCAAAAGCTATAGTCAGCTCAACTATTTGTGTAAAGTTATTGGTAAACGAATAACCGGGAGTCAGCAAGCAGAAGATGCCCTAGAGTGGGCACAGAAGGAAGTAGAAAGATATGGGACAGACCGAGTTTATATGCAAAGTGTTGAAGCGGAACACTGGATACGTGGAGATAAAGAAAGTGTTCGTATTGATGGAGATAGGGACATTTTGCTAAAGTCTTGTGCATTGGGTGGTTCTGTAAGTACAAATGGACCGCTGCAAGCACAGGTAATAGAAGTGAAAGGTATGGAAGACCTCAAGAACTATAACGTGGGAGACTTTAAAGGTAAAATTGTCTTCTACAATGAGCCAATGGACAAAAAGAAAATTAACACTTTTGAAGCCTATGGGGCATGTGTATCACAACGCTACGGCGGTGCGTCAGAAGCGGCAAAATATGGTGCGGTTGGTGTACTGGTACGTTCTCTGACTACACTCACAGACGACTTTGCACATACTGGTAGTATGGGCTACACTCCTGGAACAAGCAAGATTCCTGCAGCTTCCATAAGTACAAGAGACGCAGATATACTAAGTCAATATATAGCAGATAGGGGTACAGCTAACATTACTATGAACTTCAACTGCTACACGGCTGAAAATACCGTAACTACCCATAATCTTATCGCAGAGATAACCGGTAGTGAGAATCCGGAACAGATCATTGTTTTTGGTGCACATATAGATAGCTGGGATAAGGGTGAAGGTGCTCACGACGATGGAGCGGGAACTGTTCAATGTATGGAAGTGCTCAGACTCTTTAGAGAAGTAGGCATTCGTCCGCGTAACACGATTCGCATGGTTCTGTATATGAACGAGGAAAATGGCAATAGGGGAGGAAAGACGTATGCTCATAGAGCAAAGCTGTCCAATGAGTCTCACATCTGTGCCATAGAGAGTGATAGAGGAGGTTTTAGCCCTAGGGGCTTTAGTATAGATGCCACGTCAGATCAAGTAGCACATGTGGCTAGTTGGGAAGGTTTATTAGAAGAGTACGGGTTGCATTTTTTTAAAAAAGGATACAGCGGTGTAGATATAGGACCGCTTAAAAACAAAGAAAATCAGGTAGATAGCAACCTGTTTTTGATGGGGCTTTATCCTGATCCACAACGGTATTTTGACTACCACCATTCCGATGACGATGTCTTTGAAAACGTGAATCAACGTGAGCTAGAACTGGGCGGTGCAAGTATGGCTACTATGGTTTACTTGGTAGACAAGTATTGGTATTTGTTTAGCAAATAGTATCTTTCGCCTATGAAAAAACTCATTTTTCTCAGTATCCTGTTGTACAGTGGTAGTGCATTTGCTCAGTTAAGTGTAAATCACTTGGGGCTTAATTTTAACTTTAACGTAGGTTATAGAGCACCCAATCGACTAATAAAAGAATTTTATTCTATACCAGGAGTAAACGTATCCTCTTCGATAAAGAATGTTTCTGTAAATCGGGTTTTTAGCGACTACAAAGTTGGTTTTAATACGACCAAGTATCGTTTTTTACAATTTGAAGGTAACGTATTGCAAGGGATAGAGTTTATTAACTACTATAATTCAGACGGTAATTTCAATAGTAATACACCCTCAACTAGTATATCTACTGCTATCGAGAGCTCGTTAATAGGATTACGTACTATGGCAAAGGCTTCTACAGACTTGGAACGCAGATTTATCTTTAATTTTGGATTGGGAATTGAAGGGCTTTTGGCTTATGACTTGACAAAAGAAGGATATACAACTGAATGGACGAGTTCGAATTTTGGGTCTGATAGTGAACGTACCTTTCTGGAGTCTACAGCCATCAAAAATTATGGGAGTGTGAATCTCGTTCAGCAAGCTGGGATGTCTTTCAGACTTGGAAAAGATGAGACGAAGTATCCGTTTAATAAAGTATTGATTGAGGTCAACTTTCAGATAGTCAGCAATTTTACTTTTGCGGGAGCAGACGTGTACCGATACAGAACTAGTGGGGGTATCTTTGGGCTTGCCTACGAGTTTAGGTAAAACGTACAAGATGATTCTTTACGATAGTACAGCATACATAGAGCCTACTGCCAGCAAGGTATTCTTGTAGTAACCGAGTGCAAAAAAAAAGAGTGATATGGTTGGCTACATCAAGACTATCCCAATGAGAAAACCGTATTTATATTTAATTTTTAGGCTCTAGTTTGCTTAAGAAATTAGCCACAGTACGCGGACTTGCCGAACGTATTCTGAATTTCCCTTTATTCATCTTGGCCCCTTTTTCCTTTATTATGTCATTGAACTCTTTGTCTGTGCTTGTGACTGTTACACTACCCAAGTAGTAGTCTATATAGAACCAGTCATACTTGCTTACTTCTAAGTATATGGTGTACCTTGTGGAGCTTCTACGCTTGGTTATAGTTATACGTGAGTCTATTTGTTTATTTATTTGCTTACCATTTATAGTAGCTACATGTATGGGTTCGTAACTCAGAAATTGTCGTTTGATGGGAGAATAGTGTAGGCTAACATTACTAAAGAACATATTGCGGTTCAAGTCTCCTTGTGGTTTTAGCTCGCCAGTAGCATCAACATCGGATAGTGCTTTATTAAGTTCCTTATCATCTAGATATTCTGCCATAGCTCTTTCAACCATTTCTGTATTGTTTTCGGCAAATTTGTTGTCGTCATTTTCGTTCATTACTGCTGCTATTCTGTCGTAGCACTCTTCTGGTAGTCTAAGATTAAGAGCTAGGATGCTGTTTATCACAAAACTAGAATCTGCTGGCAGCTTACGCAAATTGCCTGCCATTAAGCCATTGAAATTTTCGTCTTTGCCCAGTCCGAATTCTATTTTACCCTCGCTATATACTTCTTGGGTAGCATCGTTGTAGGAGAGGTAGCTGCCTCTTAATCCATTTTCGAGTAATTTTGTACTATCTCCTACATAGAAAGTAGTATTGGTCTCATCGTAGTAAAAAATACCGCTGTCATTGGTCAATTCCATATCTGCGTAGCTACGCTTAAAATTGAACATAGTAGGGTAAATGTGCACACTGTCGTTGGCCACACTTATGGCTGCGTACATGTTACGTCTGTCTTCGTTTAGAATTTCTGTAGCAGGTATTATTACGCTCTGAGGATCGGGTTGCCCTTTATATCGAAACCAAGCACTCGGGTAATCTTTTAAGCTATGCAGTGGTTTTACGTATCCATTGAACACTAGGTCTTCTTCGTGACTGTGTATTTCTGTATTCCCTTTGTACCCAATCTTTGGACTCAATTCAAACCCTGTACTATCGGATACATAACCACTTATGATAAGTGTTGTGTCGCCTTTTCCCTTTACACGAATTTTGTCAAATTGGAGTATTTGATCTGTAGCATACTTGTCTTTGAATTTGTATGAACCGTTTCCTGTAAGGGAATACCTTCCCAATACAACAAGGCGTGCATCAAACAGTTGGTGATACTTGTTGGTTCTATTCGCCATTAGCTCACTCTGTAGCAAGGGTTGCATATCAGCATCTTCTCGTATCTCAACTGTTCCCTCATTTGGAAATACTCTACTGTCTGCTACATCTATGTAGGGAACATTCTCGGCGTATATAATGCCGAGTTTCATGTCAAACAAAGCTTTGGTACTCTCAAAGCGTAAACCTTGCTGCTCGTATTTGGTACTTACAAAGTATGATTTCTCTTTGCTCAAGAGTGGTCCTTTGTTTAGCTCAATTGTTTGTGCATCCATATCCCACTTATACTCATCCATAGTACTCGCGTATGAGTTGATAGGGAAACCGGTTAGTTTACCTTTTTCGTTTTGTTCAAAATCGCCAATGCGTGCGGTGAAGTCTACATCAGACTTCATATTGCTAGATGAGAATGTAATTTTGTCATCTGTAATAGTACCTATTTCTATAGCAGAAACCTCTGCTGTCACTCTGTTAGGTTTGTATTTCATATCTGCAGATGTAATCTTGGTATTGTCCCAAGTTAGTTGTCCTTTACCTGCTATTTCTTTACTTGTTTGTATAAGTGCACCCGTAAATATTTGATTGTCTCTCAAGACATTCACGCTGTGACCATTAGTGTTTATGAACATAGAGTCCTTATTTGGCAACCATTTGGTGAGTACGTCTTTGGCAAATATGTTAGGGTATTTATTATCCTCTTTGACATTGTACGATTCTGCCGTTGCTGTAGTGAAGTTGAGCGTCATGAGTATATCTTGAGAGGTTACCACCGCACCTTGAAAGTCGATACTTCCTTTCGCTGTAAATCCTTCTTCACTCAATTTAACTGCTATATCGCCCGATCCTTTTCCGTCATACATCGGATACTTAGTTGTAGGCTTCTCAAAACCAAGGGAATAATCATCCATAATCTTTGCTTCGTATCTAAAATCTGGGATAATGCCTCCTGAAACAAATAGTCCTGGGAAACTCAACTCTGCCGTTGTGAAATTATCCATATTCTCTATGGTAAATGGATCTACCTCAAAGCGAAATTTGTCCTTATCGTACGCTCCTTTATGTATACTCTTCTTGTCGTATGCTATGAGGGCTCCTTTTTTACTCGTAAATCTAGGATACTCTGGGAAATCTTCTAATCCTGATTTATTCGTAGATTTATCTATCTCAAGAGTACCATTGATGTCTCGCAATACAGATTTTACGGCTACTAGACCTGGCTTACCTGTTAGGTCCTCAGTAAAAATAATCATCTTGTCTATCTTGTCACTAGCGATGGTAAAGTTGAAATAGTCGAATTCGAAATGATCGCCGTAAAAATCAAACTTGCCAGCAGTTATCTTGCCACCAAAAGACATCTTACGTTTGTGCTTTAGAATAACTTGCTGTTCATATGGGAATGCGTATACACTCTGGCTATCGCTGAAACGGAATGCACGTACACCTTCTATCACAAATGTGTTGTTTATGAGGTTAAGGAATGCATTGGACCGTGCAGATATTTGAGATGAAAATCGGATTACGTCATAATCTACTAGTTTCATGTGAGAAAGAACAGCGTGATCTAATTTTGTTCTTACTTTAATAGAGTCGGTGGCTATATTGAAGAATAAGTAACCATTATCTGCCAACTCAATAATTTGAGATTTGAGATATATTTTCTTGCTACCCATCCATGCTGCGTATTCCGTAAATGTAAATTCACGCTTGCGGTTTGTAATGATGAAATTACGCATCTTACTAAGTGGATGATATTTTAACATACCGTGTTGTAGCATGTCGTAGAGTATATCCTTGTAAAAGTCTTTGGATTCTATGATTGCCTTGGCGTCTGTCCCAGTCATGTCAAATTCTATTTGAGGTAGATCAAGGTTCCATATTACTCTGTCTACAAAGATGTCTACTTGCTGATCATTGTTAGAGAATGGTGCTTGTTCTAGTCCATCGTCACCTCTGGTCATTAGCAGTATCTTTTTATCTAAGACTAGGTTGAAGCGTAGCTTTGGATGAAAAATAGTGCCACTATCTGTATATATAGTCACTTCGGTAGCTAGAGCAGTTATTCTACCTTTTTTTAGACTGAAGTAGTCTGACTTGGCTACAACCCTCTTTTGGTTCTTATAGGCAATAGTCACCGATGAGGGATTACTCGGAGATCCATTGGCTATAATCTCTGCACCTTTCATAGCGTAACCACCTCTAAAAGTGACTGTACCTTCTAAATAGGAGCCTAACTCTAAATTTGAGGTGAAAGAAGTAAACTGTGGGAACTTAGAACCCTCGAGACTTACCTTTTCTATGTTGCCTGCACTTGATGCACGATCTCTAAAACTTCCATACAGTGGCTGTGCTAGGAAATCAGCGTTATGAAAAAGTACAGTGTCTATTCTTACCTCAGCAATTTCAAATCTCAGCTTATATTTCCCTTCTATTTCTGCAAATATGTTTTCTTTATCAAAGCCAACACGTTCCCAAGTTACTTTGCCTTTTTCTCCTTCCCATTCGTCTGTATCAAGAAAGTAACTGCCACTTGTATTGTATATCACAATTTCGTCTACCGAAGCTTTGCACGTTAGGTCTATATCCCTAAAAGCGATTTGAACTCTATTGTCATTAAATAAGAAACGGTAATTATCATCGCTCGCAAACCATTTTTTGGTAGGTGAGATATACATGGTATTGTCCTTAAAGAGATTGCGAGAGGCTGTCATTAAGGTGATAAAGGTCTTGTTGCCAGACTTCACAGCGGGCAGAAGCGACTTGGACCATGAGATATACTTGACTTCGTCAATAGAATCTTTAGCATAGAGTATTGTCTCCGTGAAAAGTACAAAGAGAGGTATCTTCATATCATTCTGTAGCATTTCATTTGCTACGCTTATGATATTACGTTGCTCTGGTTCTACAAACTTGGCAGAGTCCCACTTGGTCGTAAAAGTCTTCATTATCTCCGCATCTTCTTTTGTACTGTTAGAGGAGATGTATTTGTTAAATTCTTGGATAAAAACCTCTGGCTTTCGTGAGAAAGAACGCGGTTGACCAAAGGCTATCGCTGCAAGAGCAATTAGTCCGATAGAGAGTATAAATTTCTTAATTGCCATTTTTAGTCGAGTATGTATTGGGTCTGAAGCCAGTGGTTTTCTATGTGTTGTTCTATTAGTTTCAATCCGTGTACCAAAGCAGCTGTATGCTGCTCATCAAGGTCTTCATCTAAGAAGCCACAGAGTATAAGGTGACCGCCTGGATTGAGTTTGGTTACAAATTCAGGTAAAAGTCTAAGATTGATATTCTTAACAATGTTACTCACGATTATGTCGAATTTTTCAGTCAATTGTCTTATGCTATCTGCCTGAATAATTTCAACGTTTACCGCTTTGTTTAATTGTATATTTTCTTGTGTGTTCTCCACACAGTTGGCGTCATAGTCTATTGCTAGTACGCGTTTTGCTCCTTTTTGCGAAGCTAAAATAGCCAGCAATCCGCTTCCACATCCCATGTCTAGTACCGTCTTGTCTTTACAGTCTAGTTTCTCTAGGCTTATACCGCTTAAGCGAGTCGTCTCATGATGACCCGTGCCAAAGGCCATTTTGGGTGTTATGATGATGCTGTGCTTGTGTCTGCTCATTGGATGAAATGGAGCTCTAGCTTGAATATGCTCACCAATTATTGCTTCTTTAAAATTCTCTTCCCACATCGCATTCCAATTGTCATTGGCTACATCTGTTACTTGCTCCGGTATTATTTCAAAATTGGCCAATAACTCTCGCATGGCATCCTCATTATACTCAGTTGCTTTGCAATAGGCGATAAGTGTTCCTTTTTCGTATGAAGTTCCCTCATAACCAATTTCTTGCAATAAAAAACTAATGGTTTCTTCCAGGTCTTGATCACAGATAATATGTACTGCTTTGTAGCTCATTTTTTGTCGTGCTACAATATTACGTGTGAAACATATGTCCTGAAGAGATTGGGTTAATTTGTTGGTAATTGCTTATCTCATAAAGCGTAAGAATGATCCGTATGAAAATATTGTGTTTGGTCTACTCTTACAATGGTAAAATGTAAGATCCGATTTTTCCCGTTATACAATTATGAAATTGTTGAGGCCTTCGTTCTTTGGTCCGTGTCTAAAATCGCATACTCAAAATTGTCTGACCATCCTGTTTTTAGCGGTAAGGTTTGTCTTGCTCTTCCTTCTAGCGTCATTCCTGCTTTTTCTAGAACGCTTACAGAAGCTACATTGTCTACAGCACATCCAGCTTGTATTCTGTGAAGTTTGAGGGTGTCAAATCCATGGACTAGTATTGCGGATAGTACTTCTGTAGCATATCCCACATCCCAGTGTGTTGGCAGAATTTTATACCATACTTCTCCTCTTCGGTGTTTTTTGCCCCACAGTTTTAATCCCAAAAGACCGATAAACATATTATTCTCTTTGTTTTCTATCGCCAACGTATAATTGGTGATTTCATCAGCTAGATTATCGGCAATCAGTGGGTTTACAATCGTTTTGGTCTCTTCCATATCTTTTGGAATGCCAAGTGTGTTGTATTTATCTATCTCAGGAAATGAAAGTAGTTGATGTATAGAATCTAAGTGGGTTGCATTGATAAGTCTTAAGTAAGTTCTTTTCGTTGTAAGTATAGGGTCACTCATTTTCATTACCTATTGTTAATTCGTTCAAATGTTGGGACAAGGAAAACCCCATGCTAAAGCAGCCTTGGAGCAAGTAGCCGCCTGTAGGTGCATACCAATCTAACATTTCGCCGATGGCAAATGTATTTGGTATTTTTTTGAGTTGAAAATGCTCATCAACCTCGTCTAGATCTATACCGCCCAAGGTAGATATAGCTCGATCTATTTCGTCTACTGCTGTTAAGGTAATCGGTACGGCCTTTATTTTAGCTATGAGTAGGTCTGGATTCATAAAGGTCTCTTTATCCGTGAATTGTTTCAGCAGCCCTATGGCAGTTCTGTCAAGGTTTAAATCGTCTTTTAGTATATCTGTTACCTTACTCAACGTAGAATTTTGATATTTTACCATGAGTTCGGTCGTTGTCAATGTTGGCTTTAGGTCTATTTCTATAAGGACGTTTTCTTTGCTCTCCAATGCTTCTTGTATGTTTCTACTGAGGGCATATATGGCATTGCCTTCTAGACCAAATTTAGATAAGACCAATTCGCCTTTAGCTGTTTGGTTCGAAAAACGAATAGCAATATTTTTCACTGGCTTTCCGGCGTGTGTAGCTATAAATGCTTTTTTCCAGTTTACTCCAAAAGCACAGTTTGCTGATCTGAAAGCAATGGTTTTTATGTTACGCTGTTCAAAAGCTTTAATCCATTCACCATCTGAACCTGTGACTTTCCAACTGGCACCACCCAATGCGAATACTACTATATCGGATACAATATCTTCGTGCCCTTCATAACGCAAGTCTCCAGCCGCTGTCCAACCGTTCCACTGTGCGTTAAGCTGGAAGGTGATACCCTTTGTTTTCAGGTGTTCTACTATCGTATTGAGAACTTCAATGGGCTTGAGCTCTTTGGATGGAAATACACGGTTACTAGACCCTACAAATGTTGAGATTCCGATGGTTTCTAGCCAGGTTATCAAATCTTCATTGGTAAACTGTGCAAGAGCAGCGGCCATGAAATTCTGTGGTACATACTGATTTATAAGCTCGGAGATAGGAGAGGAGTAGGTCAGGTTTAGTCCTCCTTCTCCTGCTACTAGAAACTTACGGCCTACAGATTTTTTCTGGTCATAGATGGTGACGTTATAGTTGGTTGTATCTAGATGACTTGCTAGCATTAGTGCTGCTGGACCTCCTCCTACGATGGTTATGTTTTTCATTGTATTCATATACGCTTACCTTTATCTGACGTGCACAATAGTACGGTAGTTTCGACTATTCAGTACTAATATTCAAGACATTGCTTCAGTGTTTCTTGCATTATAGGGAGACTTCTACATGGTTTTCAGACTAGCTTTGATCATGTTTTAGCCTGGTTAAAAAGGTCTAAATAGCTTTAATAGACATGACCTTCTGAAACTCAATAGCTGAACACACTAAAAACTCGTGGACAATAATACCATTACGATTAACACTAAATTATTCTGTATGGTACATTTGTAAAGTGAATATTAAACTGACCAAACCGCTAGTTGTTTTTGATCTAGAAACTACAGGAATACAAATTGCCACTGACAGGATAGTGGAGATCTACTGCATAAAAATACAACCAGACGGAAGTGAAGAGCATTTACATCAGGTTGTAAATCCTACCGTGCCCATACCACCAGTGGTGTCAGAAATACACGGAATCTGGGATAAAGATGTAGTTGATAAGCCTACGTTCAAAGAATTTGCTCCTGAACTACAGCAATTTTTAGGTGATTGCGATTTTGGCGGGTTCAATAGCAATCGTTTTGATTTTCCTTTGTTGGCAGAAGAGTTCTATAGAGTCGGCATTCCCTTTGAGACGAGCAGAAAATTCATCGATGCACAACGTATTTTTCACAAAATGGAACCGCGTAATCTAGGTGCAGCGTATCAGAAGTACTGTGGCAAAGAATTGATAAATGCTCACAGTGCCAAGGCAGACACCGTTGCTACTTGGGAAATAATAAAAGCACAAGTGGATCATTACGATGCTCTGGAAGGAGATATCGATTTCTTGAATACCTTCAGTGGCGAGAGTGAGTTTTTTGACTTTGCTCGTAGAATAAAACGTGGTGAGAACAACGAGGCATTCTTTAATTTCGGGAAGTATAAAGGGCAAAAAGTAGTCGACGTTTTTAAAGAAAATAGAGGATACTACGAATGGATGATGAAAGGAGATTTTCCTGAAAACACGAAATCTGTCATCACTAAATTAGCATTGGCAAGTAAAAATACGTGATCATTAGTAACTGCACCGCTAAGCCACAATAGATTCTGATATTGGGTTGGCATATTGTAATTAGTGAAGGTTTTTTCTATTGGACCCATTATCTTCGTTGCTTATGCAATTAGCCGAGCATCATAGCTTAGACGATATACAAAAAATAGTGGCATCTGGAGAAGAGGTAACTCTTTCAGCAGCTGCTGTAGCAAAAATAGAGAAGTGTCATACTTACTTACTCAATAAAGTAGCCCAAGACGGACCTCCTATCTACGGAGTAAATACAGGTTTTGGCTCACTTTGCAATACAGAGATAGAAGATAAGGACCTGAGTCAGTTACAAATAAACCTACTCCGCTCACACGCTTGTGGAGCTGGAGCTTATGTGCCAAAAGATATTGTAAAGCTAATGTTGCTTCTGAAGGCTCAGAGTCTTAGTTACGGTCACAGCGGTGTTCAGCTAGCTACGGTTGAGAAGCTCTTAGAATTTTATAACAACGATATCACTCCAGTAATTTACGAACTTGGAAGTTTAGGAGCTAGTGGAGATTTAGCACCGTTAAGCCATTTGGCGTTGCCACTCATAGGAGAAGGCGAGATATGGGATACAAGTTCAAACTCAAATACAGATTCAAACTCTTTTCCTTTCGCAAAAAGAGTAAAGCCAGAAGCGTCTAGTTTACACTTAGGGCCGAAAGAGGGATTAGCATTGATTAATGGAACGCAGTTTATGCAGGCCTATGGTTTGCACTGCTTGTTCAAAGCAAAAGATATACTGAAACGTGCAGATTTACATGCCGCTTTGTGTGTAGATGCTTATGATGGACGTAGAGAGCCATTCTTGGCATATAGCCACCAGATACGTCCGCACAAAGGGCAATTAGCCACTGCCAAAGCAGTACTTGGTCACTTAGAAGGAAGTGAAATACTTGCTCAAGATAAAGTGCACGTGCAAGATCCCTACAGCTTTCGCTGTGTGCCTCAAGTACACGGTGCGAGTAAGGATGCTGTAGACCACGTGGCAGCGGTGTTTGAGACAGAAATAAACTCAGTAACAGATAATCCGAACGTGTTCCCCGACGAAGACCTAATACTCAGTGCTGGTAATTTTCACGGCCAGCCACTCGCATTACAACTTGATTATCTAGCTATAGCCATAGCAGAAATCGGGAGTATAGCCGAGCGTAGAGTCTATAGACTTGTAGAAGGTAAAAGAGATTTGCCCGCATTTTTGACGGGAAACCCCGGTCTGGAGAGTGGACTGATGATAGCACAGTATACTGCAGCGAGTATTGTGAGTCAGAACAAGCAACTCTGCACACCTAGTAGTGTAGATAGTATAGAGAGTAGCAACGGACAAGAAGACCATGTAAGCATGGGAGCTAATGCAGCTACCAAGTGCCTCCGGGTCATTGAAAATGTAGAGCGTATACAAGCCATAGAGCTGCTTACTGCCAGCAAAGGACTAGAATTTCGTAGACCACTCAAATCATCACCCATCTTAGAAGACCTGGTAGCTAAAGTGAAAGCCATTGCAGATATTAGCGATGGGGATAAGGTATGGGCCGATGAGGTGGAGAAGATCCGTCTTATTTTTCAGTAAATTAGTTGGTATTAACTGTTCGTGAGGACACGAACAAGTACATAGTTAGGTGGTTTTAAGTGTTCGTGAGGACACGAACAAGTACATGATTAGTTGGTTTGACAGTTCGTGAGGACACGAACATAATTAGTCGGGTTTACTCTTTCCTAGGAAACGATCGATTACATTAACTGCGTAGTAATGAGGGTCACACCTGTTTCTAATGCTTTACTATTATTCCAGCTCAAGAGTAAAAAAAAATAGGCTTCAAACCAATAACGGTGAAGCCTATTTTGTCTATTATGTTAATTTTACTCTACCTCTAGTGCAAAAGCTACTTCTACATCTGTTTCTCCTATATCGCAGCTGCCGTTCTTCCCGTCTGGTTGATGCTTTAGGCTAATGGTAAAAACTCCGCTTGTTGTATCAGTAGTTTCCACACTTGCGGCAAGACCTAAGTCTAGTCCGTTCGCATCTTTATCTGAAATAACGACAGTTGTGCTGGCATCGGCTGTATAGCACACAAGATGTTCGTCTGCTTCTTCTTTTACTTCTTCCGTAATGTCTTCAACATCGGAAGAGCTCTCATCTAAGAATCGCACAGCTAATGTATAATTGCTTGCTTGTGCCAGTCGTATGGTATCTTGTTGTGTAGGTGCGTTACCTCCCTCTCCATCAGGGTCGGCAAATTTGAAAGTACTTACATCCGTGGAGTCTGCTGCGTTTGTAAATACTAACTCAACAGAGGTGATAAGTTCTTCCTCATTAGGATTTGGTGGATTCACTACTTCATCATCTTTACAAGATGAGAAAGAGATTACGCCAAGGGCTAAAAAAGCTAAAATTGAAATGTTTGTTTTTGATTGTTTCATGTGTTTTTAAAATGTGTAATTTATTGTGATGTAAAAATTGATGCCAAGGTCATCGGCAAAGTATCTGTATCTGTTTGTATAGTCTCTGTACAAGGTGTTTAGTGCATTGTTTACTCCAAGGCTAAAGTGAAGTGGGGTTTCTTTGTATTGAGCTCCAAGCTCTGTATCTAGCAGGAAATAAGCGTCTGGTGATTTTGCAAAATCCTCATCTGGTTCTACCCTATTTTGACGAGCAGTATAACTTGGGCCTATCCAAAAATAGCCATCGTGTAAGCCGAGCGTTTCTGCAAAGGTGTATTTCAATCGTCCGCTAAGTCGTTGAGCAGGTATTCCAAAGATAAATTTATCGCTCACTATGTCTTTTACATAGAGTAAGGCTGCTTGTGCTTCTGCAGTAAAATTGTTCGAGATTCTGTAGCGTATGTCTATGTCTGTTCCCGTATACGTGGCGTCTGTTTGTATATAGCGAAAGACTGGGAAGGCTCCGCGTATACTGAGTTGTATTTGGCCACTGGGTTGCAGGTAGATGTAGTTTTGGAAATAGTGAAAGTATGGTTCTACTTGTATACGAAGCCTGTTGTGGTTATAGTTGAGAGCAGCATTGAGCGAGTAGGAGCGTTCTTGTTTTAGGGATAAGTCCCCAAATTCTAAGGCGGCAGAACCGTGGTGTAACCCATTGCTAAAGAGTTCGTTTATATCTGGACTACGGAAACGGGTGGCCGCAGATAGGTGAATTTTTAGATCTTCACTGACTCTTCGCCATCCGCTCAGATTAGCACTGATACCATCAAAGGTAAATTCCTCGTTCACCAATTCATTTTTTATAAAGCGAAAGGTGTTTGTGTTTTGCACGTCATACCGTACTCCACCTTCTAGCAGATAGTCGTCTGTTTCTAGCGTAAGTATGGCAAAGGCTCCGGCTTTGTACCGCTGGTAGTTGGGTATGAAGTAACGTCCTTGAAAGATGTTTTGCTGTTGTTCACCCATAGCCCCATATTGTATTCTCCAGTGGTTTATGTGTTTGTCTGTTAGTACGTTAAGCTGATGTGTTGTGAGGTTAAGGTCTAGAGCAGCATCCGTTCCGCCAGTATGATTGTCAAATTCTTTACGGAGATTGTTCTGTACTGTATAGCTTAGTGCCATATGACCAAGTTTCTCACTATGGTATTGCCACTTGAACTTACCCGCATAGTGTTGAATGAGCTGAGACGGTGGATTTATGGTATAGGTAAATGGTCTAGCAATGAGTGGTGTATCACTTGCCAATGCTCTGTTGAGGTCTGTAACGTTACCAATGTGCGAAGCGGAAAGAATTCCTATCTCTTGTACAAATGCTGTTGCCGTTATAGATAATTGACTTTTATCTTGAATAAATTGAGCATAGTACGAACCACTTAGCTGAACAAATCCCGTGTTGCTGAGTACGTAGTTTGATGCAGTTGCATCACCATTTCGTTTAAGGTTTACCACAAATCGCTGACCCAGACCAAGTTTCTTGGAGTTGTTTTCGAGTTTTATTCCCAATTGACCGCCATTGGGATTGGTTTCTCCTTTGGCAAGTAGTGAAACTCTGGTGTAGCTGCTATCATCAAAAATTGCGGGTAATACACGTATGACTCCGCCCATTGCATCGCCACCATAGCGTAGGGTAGAAGCTCCTTTTATGAGTTCTATACTGCCCGCACTCAGTGGATCTATCTCAGGAGCATGTTCGCTTCCCCATTGTTGACCTTCTTGTTTACTGTCATCGTTTATCACTGAAATACGGTTGCTATGCATCCCATTTACGATAGGTTTTGCTATAGTGGTCCCCGTCTTTAGAAAACGAACACCATTGATATTTTGCAGAGCATCGCTGAGGCTTACTGCGGCTAGCTGCTCTAGTTTTTTGCCGCTCACAATTTGTATAAGTCGAGCGTCTGGTTCTCGGTTATTTTGATGTCCGTAGGTGACTACTTCTTCAAAGGCATGGTCGTGGTGCGGGAGATAGATGGTGATAAATGAATCCGTATGGACAATCAGCCTGACTCTTTTTGTTTCGCATCCTACGTGGCTTACGTGCAGTGTATGCTCTCCCGTAGTTATGTTAATTACTTCAAAGTTTCCTTTTGTATCAGACACCAGATCTTGGTTGGCTACTTTTACAAATGAAAGCCCTAGAGGTTGACGGGTAGCACTGTCTAGCACCTGGCCACGCAACGTTACCTGAGCATATGAATATGTACCTATACCGCAAAGTATAAGCACAGCGAATAATGTTCGCATTGTATTTAAAATGTGTTTGTGTTTTTATGAATTAATAAATAACTAAGGGCAGTCTAGTCATTAATTCATAGGCGGTGCTCTACCTCGTTTTTTAAAGGTAGAAGGAGAGAGAACCAGTGACGTTTGCTCAGCAACATAGTCATTACTCCATACAACAGCGTAATTGCCTCTTATCTCCTTGGTAATAAATCCAAATGTGATTAACGTATCACAGAGGGAACAGTGATGATGTGCATCTGGGGTACACAGGTGGGTTCCTAGCTCATGGGAGTGTGTTTCTTCTTGCTCTAGTTGATGCAAAATGCTACTTGCACCTGCAAAACTGAGCACTAGAATTAACAATATGGAAACCAATCGCTTCAACTGGGACAAAATTAATGTATCTGCACTTAACTATTGGTAATAGGAGTGTCTTCTTTTCGTGGATACATTTTAGTGAATATCCAACCACAAAAGAGTGCAATGGCAAAAGATGGTGCTAGTACATCTAGTTTTTCTATGTATATGCCAATGCCGTCCAAAGGTTGGAGTACAAATTTGAAAAAACTAACACTGATAAAACCAGAAATAATACTGGCTATCGCACCAGCCTCGGAGTACGCTTTCCAAAAAAGTGAGAGAATAATTACTGGGCAGAAACAAGCGGCTATGCCACTCCACCCAAAAATCATGACCCAAAATACCTGCCTATCCGGACTAAAGTAAGCCATTGCAAAGGCAAGCAACAAGGAAAGTATAGCCATGGTAAGTGTAACGTATCTAGAGAGCTTGGTAAGCTTCTCATCTCCTACAGTAGGGTTGAAAATCTTTTGATAAAAATCACGAGTGACTGCACTACTTGCCATTACGAGTAATGAATCTATAGTAGACATAATTGCTGAAAGTACGATAGCAATGTAGATAGCTGCAATGCCAAGCGGAAGAAAATTAGAGGTTACCATGTTGAGCACATCTGTAGCTCCTATGCCGAAGACAGCTTCAGGGTCTTGGCCTTCTGAAGTGAAATACACTCTAGCAAGTATACCGATGGTTACTGCCGCAGCGTCTGTAAGCAATGTATAAAATATGGCTACCCATTTTCCTTTGTCTATTTCATCTTCGTTTTTGATGGACATGAAACGAACATACACCTGTGGAGAACCTAGAAATCCTAGTCCTATCATAGAGAAGCCTAGTATAGTGGCAAGGTTAAGCCAAAATCCTTCTCCTCCCCAAATATTGGTTAGGTTGGGGTCTATGCTTTGCAAAGTGCCTAGTATATCTAGGTTAGCGTCCATGTTATAATAGACTATAATTGGGAGTAGTACCAACCCAATAAACATCAAGACGCCTTGAAATAAATCAGACCATACAACAGCTACAAATCCTCCTATGAATATGTATGCTAGCACTATGCAGAAACCCAGGAGGGCTCCATGATAGTAGTTCATATTCATCATAGACTCGAAAGCTATACCTGTAGCATCTATCTGAGTACTTACGTAGATGACTACAAATATGGATAGGATAGAGGCGGCTAATCCTCTTAAAAATTTTGTACTGCTTTTAAAGTGACTTTCTAAGTAATCTGGAATAGTGATAGACTGATACGTGTCAGACTTTCGCTTAAACCGCTTGGCCATGTATTGCCATGAGATGGCCACACCCAGTACCTCGCCCAGTACAACCCAATAGGCTGATAACCCTGCTAAGGCTCCCATGCCGGTAAGGCCAATAAGTAGCCAACCCGATTCTCCAGTAGCTCTAGCTGAGAAAGCAACTGCCCAGTAGCCTATGTTTTTGCCACCTACGTAGTAGTCACTAATATTTTTGACACGTCTAGAGGCTACTATTCCGATGAGGAACAATACTAAAACGTAGAGTGATAAAGCGATTATTTTTACTATCATAGTTGCTGTTGGGCCGAAAGATAATGAATAATTAGGCTCCTAGTTCCAAGGCTTTGAAGAATTGCTCTATTTCTTCTTTACCATTTGTAGCGTTGATAGTGACTAAACGAACAAATTCTTGCTCTCTAAACTTACCATAACCTACCATTAGATTCCCATCTTCGTATAATTTAGTACAGAGGTGTTTTGGGTCTATTCCTTTGTAATTAAAACACACAGAAACAGAATCTGGGAAACTGTAAAGTGTGTAGTCAGGATGATTCTCACAGTATTCTCGAGCTAAATCTGCAAGATAGAACTGGTGGTCCACTATTTTCTCTAATCCTTTATTACCTACAGATTTCCATAGTGTCCATAGTTTTAGGGCGTCATTTCTTCTGCCACATTGTATACTCGTAATCCCTAGGTCAAAGTCTTCATCTCCTGTTTGGTAGAGGTAGTCTGCCTCGTTAGAGAATGATTTTACCAATTGGTCTTTGTGCTTGGTTACAAGTACAGAACTGCTGAGTGGTGTTCCAAGCATTTTGTGGGCATTGAAACTAAAACTATCACTACGTTCCATACCCGCAGTAAGGTGTTTGTATTTTTCGCTAAAGATAACCGCACCGCAGTATGCTCCATCTACGTGTAGCCATAGTCTATATTTTTGGCATACGTCTGCTAGTGCATTTATATCATCAAAAGCTCCAAGTACAGTTGTACCAGCTGTAGCATTTACATAAAAGGGTGTGTGTCCTTGGGCTATGTCTTTTTGTATGCACTCTTCTAGGTGAGCAGGATTCATTCTGCCTTCATCATCATTGTTGATGTAGCGTATATTGTCTCTGCCTACGCCTGCAAAGGCAGCATTTTTTGGAGTACTGTAGTGCGATGTGTTCGATGTATACAGCGTCATTCGCTTGGTTATGCCTGCATACCTTACCGTATTGTCTTTGGCGTCGCGAGCCATAACGAGCCCCATGTAGTTACTCATACTTCCTCCTGGAGGCATAGTGCCATCTCCATCGGTATACCCTACTAGTTTACACGTTTCTTTTATTATTGCTGTTTCTATACCTGCTTGTGGTCCAGCCACTTTATAGGTATACATACTATTGTTTAGTATTACCGCCAGAAGGTCACCAATTACTGCTTTGGGTTGTCTTCCGCCAAAGAGTTGGTTGAAGAATAACTTAGAAGCTGTACGAGGAGTATGCATGACAGCATTTTCTACTACTTTTTGCCAGTCTTCTTCCAGCATTCCCTCATCACTAAAGCCGAGGTCCAAGTCAGCTATGACTGAGGAGGTAGGAAGAGGTTCCACTACGGGTTCACTTCTTTCTTTTTCTAAAAGTTTTGTTACGAGTTCGTTGAAAAATTTTAATTCAGATTGCATTATGTTGCTTCAATGTTTGACCTATTATACGGTTTAAACAAATTTTCTCATCTTTTGTGTAGAATTAGAGGGTTTTATGATGAAAACGATTCTTTTTCGATTAAAACTGCTTAGTTTTGACTAACATTTATGATTAATCAATCAAAAAGTTCAGTTCAGTTTTCTGCATTAGGAGACCTTGTAAATGCTCTTAATGATAAAAACTATGTTCTAGCGGTTGATCAAGCTCATAAGTTTGTATTTGCAGAAGATGAGTTTGAGCAGTACGCCTTTTGGAATGAGAACCATTATACCCGAAATTGTATAGCACACAATGAGTCATTTGAGCTCATTTTACTGTGCTGGCAAGCAGGTCAAAAAACAGCTAACCATTGCCATAATGGCCAGGAATGCTGGGTGAAAGTAATCTCCGGTAAATTTGAGGAAGAAATGTATGTACTAAATGAGGACACAGATAAGTTGACTTATACAGAGACCAAACATGTGTCTCAGCACGAGGTTACATCTGTAGATGACCATACGGTATTTCATACCTTAAGAAATACAAGCAGCAGTAGAGCTATGAGCCTCCATTTGTATATGAAACCAATAGAGCAGTGTAGGTATATAGATGAAGAATCTAAGGAGCTAAGGACTGCTGTAATGAATTACTACTCCGTGAATGGAGAGAAGTGCTAAAATCTAAAAGTGCTTTAAGTCAGTGGCTTGAAACGTCCATTGGGGCGTAATAATCTCATCATCTTCTAGTGTAAACCAAGGCGTTTTGTCCTCTGAAAGTGGATCGATTAATACCTGGGTTTCTTGTGCTGGCATATAACTTTGGGCGAGCATATATTTTTTGTTTCCTAAGGAATCAGAAGCCATATTTACCACAATCACCGCATGACCATAGGGTCTTCCTTTTTGCACAAATACATCGCCTATTTGCATGTCAGATATAGCTCTAGCACTTAGCTCGTCACACATTGATCCCGTATTGGCATAGGAGAATATGTATTTCATATATTTTCTGAATTTAGCGTAACTATAGTCACCGTTTGCATGTTCTCCGAAGTAGCGTGGTTTTCCGTCTGATAGGAAATTAAATTTTATTTCGTCAAACCTTTTTTGCTCAAAAAGATACTCACCTCTCAGTCGCATCACTGCATCTGCACATTGCTGTAAATCTACTGGATCTATGTCTTGGTCTATTACCGCACAGTAGATAGTTTCGTTTGCTTTAGTTCTGCCATCGTAGTACTTTACTTCGGCATCTATAGGTTTTAGTGGGAGTGTTTGCAGGTAGTGAGCAAAGGATTCGCTGGTGTTTTGTGTAGTGATGTATCCAACTGGAGCTAAAAACCGAGTATGCAAGATACTTGAGCTACTGTCTATGGCTGTATTTATATTGTCTATAGATATAGCCTCTGGCGTGCTTTTGCCATTGTTGGTAGGTTCAGTACAGCCGAAAATAAAAAGTAAAGTGCCTAGTAGATATACATTCATATTATACTTAACACCTTGGCAGGCAATCTTAGTATTGACCGTGCTCTATTATTAGCGGTAGAGTAACAATTGTATCCTCAGTTATTACTTTTATATAATAAATACCGTTCTGTAGATGAATCACATTTATTACTTCAGATGTATTCCCGTAGCTTAATGATTGGCCCAAATGATTGAATAAGATATAGTTGTAGTCTATCAAACTAATTATTCTCACGGAGTTGTTTGCAGGGTTTGGTGCTAAGGCAATAAGCGTTTGCCTGAGGTGTGCTGTATAAGCAGTTCTCGGGTAATTAATACACTCAGATGTATCCCTGCAACTGTTTTCGGTTGTTTCTACTGCGTAATCTCCAGATACAGATGGTCTATACATATCCATTGTAGCATTAGCAATTGGCGAGTTTGCATCATTGCAATCTAGCCATTGGTAACTAAGCTCTGGTATATCCACTTCTAGGTTTTCTCCGTTTTTGGAAACAATTGGGTTGTTTTCGGTTATGGTCACATTTAGCATAAGTGTGCTATCGCAACCGGCACTATTGACGAGCACATCTGTATATATGCCTGAAGTATTTAGGAGTATTCCGCCAGGTGACGTAAATGGTTCGCACACATCATAGGTAAGAGAAGAAGAAGTTGCAGAATTTACCGTAAGTACATACGTTATTGTACTATCACAACTGTTACTATTCAAAAGCTGTTCAGTATATCTACCGGAAGTAAACCATAAACTGTTCCCGCTTTCAGAAGTAAAACTATCACATGCATTGGTAATAATAGTGGAGTCTGTTGCTGCATGGATTAATAGATGTAGCGTAACAATACTATCGCATCCCGCTGCGTTCATTAAGATTTCTCGGTATGAACCACTGTTGAAGTAGCGATTGTTTGCTGTGCTGGTATACATTGCACATGCTGTATCACTAATGGTTGTGTTCACACTATCCTTTATGGTAAGGTTAATGACTACAACACTATCGCATCCTATCACCGAATTCATAGCGTCTGTATATGTACCACTGGTATTCCATGTTTTACCGGAAGGGGAGGTGTAGCTATAGCATTCCACTATGTTTTGTGTATCTAAGGTGCTATTTCCTATGGTGAGAAATGTCTGTACTATGCTGTCGCATCCGCCTTGATTGGTAAAAGTTTCGCTGTATATACGTGTGCTGTTATACAGTGTGCCTTGGGTGCTTCTAAAACTATCACATGCTTGTATGGTATCTCGTAAAAATGACAACCCTTTTATGGTTACATTAATTGTTAGAATGGAATCACACCCAAGATGATTAGTGAGGGATTCAGTATAAGTGCCACTATTAGCCACAAACGTTCCTCCTGGTGTACTGTAGTTACCACAAGCTTCTACGTTCAAAATAGTATCACTGTTGGGTGCTGCGGTAATGTTAACACCGGTTACCCAATTGGATGATGAACCAGATAGTCCAAAATTGGTAAGTGTACCGTTGTTCGTACCACTAGAATTATCTATAAGGGTAGTCACATTGGAGTTGCTGCCATTGGCAGTACCTTCATTGCATCTGTAGTAGGCTGCCAGCCCTGTTTGGCTAGAGCAAATTTCTTCATCTTTTATGGCAGCTATTTGTGTTGCTGTTTTAGCGAAATTCCATACCCGAACCTCATCTATATCGCCTTCCCATTGTCTTGCGTTATCTATTCTTCTACCTATTCTCATTGTACCCGTTGAAGTATTTACTGGTGTAGTAATGTTTCCCGCAGTGTCTAGCGTGCCATCTACATAAAGGCTTATTTTATTGGTAGCGGTAGGGTTGTATACACAGGCTACATGGTGCCAGTTTCCGTCGTTTACTGCTATTGTTCCAGATAGACCACTTCCGCCTACTTCTACTCGTATGGCATTGCTCCACAGCACATTAAAGGTAAATCTGCCGCCAGTTACGAAGTTTCCCATATCTGTAATGATATGTTGTACCCCACTAGCTGACGGATTAGAGTTTGATGTTGTCTTTATCCATGCTTCTATGGTACGTGCACTATTCCCCGTTATCGCTGGGAATGTAGTTTGTACATAGTCGTTGCTTCCATCAAAATGGAGGGCATTTTGTGATGATTGAGCGTTAATATTTAGGCTAAGTAAGACTATTACTATGAAGAAAAATGCGTTTTTCATTTACTCAAATATACAATGAATGTTTCTTACAAGTATATCGTCTAAAACAAAAGATAAAGTGGTCATGGATAAATCATAATCAAAATATCTTTGTAATACTATATAGGAATGAAACATATACTTCTCGCCATCGCTATTTTTTTTACCGTATCTATATCTGCACAAACCTTTCCAATAGGAGGTAAGTTGAAAAATGCAGAAACCAAGGAAGCCATAGTGGGAGCTACCATTTTTGTTATTACGGCCGACAGCAACATAGCCGCCGGTGCTGTATCTGATACTAAAGGAGCATTCACAATTGACCTCAAAAGAGGAGAGTACACGCTAAAAATAAATTATCTCGGACTGCAACCTTACTCAGAGCCGCTACGTGTATGGCGAGACGACTATTTGGGGACTATACTACTCAGCGATAAAGTAACAGAGCTGAAAAGGGTGAATGTGAAGCAACAGGCAGTACAAGCTACCACTCAAGGAGATACCACATCTTTTAATGCCAAGGCTTACAAAACGAACCAAAATGCAAGTGCCAAAGACCTTTTGGAGAAAATGCCAGGTGTGCAAGATGACAATGGAGAACTAAAGGCACAGGGAGAAAAGGTACAACAAGTATTAGTAGATGGTAAACAGTTTTTTGGCCAGGATCCTAAGACTGCTCTTACTACATTGCCTGCGGAGGTAGTAGACAAGATTCAGATATTTGATGACCAGAGCGAGCAGAGCAAAGCCAGTGGTGTAGATGATGGAACACGTGTGAAAACGATAAATATTGTAACCAAAATAAACATGAGAAACGGTGAGTTTGGTAAAGTATATGCCGGTGGAGGTTTGGACAATAGATATGCTGCTGGAGGAAATATCAATATGTTTCGAGGAGAACGTAGACTCTCTGTACTTGGCCAAGTCAATAATATAAACCAGCAAAACTTTAGTTCAGAAGATCTATTGGGTGTATTAGGTGATAATAGTAGTAGAGGAAGTGGTGGCCGTAAAGGCGGTAGAGGACCCAGTAGCGGTGGTCGACCCTCTTTCCTAAGCGGTTTTAGTGCAGGAGGTAGTGCTAGTGATTTTAGGGTGGGTAGTACAGGAGGTATTACAGAAACTATTGCAGGTGGACTGAACTATCAAGACAATTGGGGTAAAAAGATAGACATAAGTAGCAGCTACTTTTACAACCAAGGGACCAATGAAGCAGTCAACAGATCGTTTCAAAACTACTATATAGACAACTCCAGTGGACAGCAATATGAGGAGACGGATTCCAATGAAAGTACTAATATTAACCATAAGCTTAACGCTAAATTGGTGTACAAGGTGAATCCAAAAATTTCTTTCTTTTATATACCGAGTGTCTCGATACAACAAAACAAAGGGAAAAGTGCACTTGCAGGAGGTACAACCAGAGAAGAGTCTATAGTTAACGCCCTTAGTCAAACTTTTAGTAGTGATTTGTTTGCCCTGAAAATGAGTAACAACCTCATGTTTAGGTTCAATGGAGAGAAGCGGGGTAGAAGCATTTTTGTACAGGTGAAAAGTGATATAGATCGCACAGACGGAGACAATCAACTAAACTCAATTAACAATACCAATGCTGTATTAAGCAACATAGATCAAGTAGGTGATTTAGATGAAAATACCGATGGACTAAAAACCAGTATTATGTTTAGCGAACCTATAGGAAGTAAAGGTCTCGGGACTTTTGTTAGTTATGATTTTAGCAACAGTATTAATGTTACAAATCAGCAGACGTTTAGCGGAGTGATAGCTCAAGGCATAGGTACATTTGACTCTAGTCTTGCGTCTGTGTATAACAATGATTGGAATACGCACCAAGCAGGTATTGGTTTTAGAAAATTTAACCGAAAAGGGGGCTTCGTAGCTCGCTTGAAATATGAATTCTCTACGTTGGATAATACCCAAACAGTGCCCACTCGTGATCTTGTGAACCAGACCTTTCACAACTTCTTGCCTTTTGCTCTCTATAGAGCTCGGCTAAAAAACAAAGCATCTTGGTTTACCATGTACCGCACGTACAACACCAAACCGCAAGCAAATCAACTCACCACATCCGTAGACAATTCGAATACATTGCAACTAAGCACAGGAAATTCGTCGCTAAGGCAAACGTATGGGCACTGGGTGATGAGTAAGTATAATGTGACCAATGCTAAGAACAATACGATTTTTTATGCCATGATAAATGGTGGCTTTGCTAATAATTATATTGGTCAGAGTACATTCACGGCACAGCGAGATACGGTGTACAACGGTGTGCGTATACCACGCGGTAGCCAACTTACTAACCCCATAAATCTGGATGGTCAGTTTACAGCAAATTCCTTTGTAACCTTTGGTTTTCCCGTTGCTAAGCTCAAGAGCAATCTTAATCTGAACTTGAATGCAGGAATTACTAATATTCCATCGCTTATCAATAATGTAGAATCGAATACGTTCAATCAAAACTATGGATTAGGTGTCGTGTTGAGCAGTAATATTAGCGATAAAATCGACTTCACTATCTCTACTGAGAGCAACTATGTACTGAGTGCAAACTCGCTCAATAGTGACTTGGATAATAGCTACCTGGTACAAACCAGTAAGATAAAATACGATTGGATAATGCCGTTTGGTATTACCTTTCGCACGCAGTTGCAGCACCAGGAGTACTTTGGGTTGAGTGATTTATTAAACAATAGAGTCTTACTGTGGACCGCTGGAGTAGGTAGACAGTTGTTTAAAAACAAAAGAGGAGAGATTCAACTGAGTATGTATGATATACTCGGACAAAACAACAACGTATCTCAAAATTTTTATGACAGTTATTATGAGGAAACCAATAGCAATGTACTTACGCGGTACGTGATGTTGTCCTTTTCCTATAATATTAGAAAATTTAGGGAGGGTAAGGATACTCCCGAAAAATAGTCGTTTTGCAGATCCGGCAATCAATTGCCCGCAAGATTTAACTCCATTTAGGTCTCTCTAGCAGAGGCCGTAGATAGAGTGATAACGGTACGAGTATGTTTTATGTAAATAGTTTCGCCATTCTCCAATAAATTCATTTTCCTTAAATTTGCCCGCTAACCAGCCATCGTCTTGATATTGCCCCATGGCATTATTTGTACTGACGTTCTTTTGTATGACGCACAACCTTTGTGTATGATGTGCGGCCAACTTATGTTATGGCTACGTTGGGCTATAAGCAATTCATTGTAAGCGTTTTGTGGTCGTGTCTTTAAAAATTTGACCAGTCGCGTTTTACCACAAAGTAATTAATTGCAAATGGCAATTACAATCGTATAAAACCAGTTGTTAGTCCGTTGGATGTATACTATTAAAATTGAATAAGATGGAAAGACATTTTTGAGATGGGTATCTACAAAGCCATTTTAAGAAAGAGAATTCGCATGATATGCTAATGAAAGCATAGCCTTTTTAAGCAAAAAAAAAGAGCTTAGTTCAACTAAGCTCTTTTATCATTTATATCAATAGAATCTATTAATTAAGATCTTCAAGATTTATAGTAATACGTTTCAGTTTACGTTGATAATAAGCAACACCAATTTTCTGCCCTTCATTTGGCATTACATAAAATAGACTCACTCTTCCTTTGTCAAGATCTACCTTAGCTTCTTGCTTTAAATTGATTTCGCTTTTGGTGAAATCATCATCTAAACCATAGGTGAAAACTTGAGGTTTTCTTGCTTGTGAATTGTTGGAACAAACCATTAACCTCTTACCATCTTCAGCAACTGTTGAGAATCGATAATCGAACCAACCCGCACTTTCAACTGCAGCTGCCATTTGTAATCCATACAGATTAACATATGGATAATAAACGGTTAGCTTGTTGTATCCTTCTTTTGCAATAGGTTTGATTTCATCAAGCTCTCCGTCCGCAGAGAATTTAAATAATATGTAGTCCATGATTTCGAAAGTAACTTTAGGCGATTTTCCATTCCCATCTCTGTAGTTCATGTCTCCCATCCATTTACCAGTTATCAAATCTCTAGGCTTTTGATAAACGGCAGGTTTTGGGTTAAAGTTTTTTCTAAACATTTCTGAAATAACAATAATATTCTCACCGTCAAAAACTACATCTTCGATCCAAATCTTATCCTTGCTACCAACATTAACACCTTTACTTATACTTTTTAATACTGGTTGAATTTCTTCCTTAGTTACAATCTTAGTATAGAAATTTTCTTCTCCATCTTTTGCTAAACTCAGAAGATAAATTCCTGTATTATTAACGGTTTTATATTTCTGTCCGTCTACATATGGTCCGCCGACAATCACATTATTCGCATCATCAATTCTAATTTGATTATGCATAATTGTGCTCTCTCCATCAAATCCATCACGCTCAAAAACTGTTTCTCCAGTTGCAGCATCGTAACAAACTATTTGAGGTTTAATTTTCTTAATTCCAGACCCATGCTCTCTCCAAATAACTACTCGGTCTTTATTGTTTACAAGTGAAGCTACTGATATGATACCTTTATCTACCACATCTTCAATCTTCCATTGTTCTTCCAGCTTGTTATTAATTTTTTCAAGATAGTGCCCTTTTATTCTATTCTTTACTAGTGCAGGTCTAACAATGTAGAATCCTTCTCCGTTTGCAGCCGGATAAACAACACTACTCGCAACACGTCTCTTAGCTGCCGAAATTTCATTCTTAGCTATAACTTTTCCGTCAAGATCGATAACGGTAAAAACAATTTGTTTGTTCTTTCTGTCGTCATAAGAGATTAAAAAATACTTTCCATTAAACACAGTTGCATTTAAAGTTGATGATCTGTGTAGTTCAATTGGCGTTTTAGTAACTTTGGTTATGCCTTTGTCTATGATACTAAATTCCAATGTACGCATTCCCTTTGAGCCTTTCTCCACCAGATAATAGGTATAGTATCCACTTACAGTCTCACCGTCGTCAGCAAGAATTGTTTTAACTCCAGTAAACCTCCGGCCTTTTACATCGTCAATCTGTATGGATTGTGCAAAGCAAGTTACCGTGATAAGTAGTGACATTCCGAGTATTAGTCTTTTCATTTTTTATTTTAATTGAGTATAAGCAAATATACCTAAATATAGATGCGAACACTTTTTTCAAATGTTTCCGTGTGAATCGGAATTTCAACTTGAATTTTATGCAAATCCAGTTCAAGGCCTATTTGGGGTTTGCTAAAGTAGCATTATTGGGAAGAATAATCGAGTATAAACTTATTCTAAAAGGTATTATTCCTTAGTCATTTCTATATTTTTACTATTAACTAAAAAGTGTTTGGTGAATTAGAATAAAAGGCGACTTTTGCAG
>TARA_B110000902_G_scaffold112111_1_pt1 | contig 44862 bp, 39 predicted proteins | sample TARA_B110000902 | Tara Oceans TARA_B110000902 (sample SAMEA4398009) | marine metagenome | biome: Polar Biome; feature: [SRF] surface water layer (ENVO:00010504); material: water (ENVO:00002006), including particulate matter (ENVO:01000060) such as... | depth 5 m | reverse complement strand
TTTCAGATATAAAGGGGAAGCTAATTCGCTCAGAGAAATATGTTCAAGAACAAGTAATTAGTTTGTCTATTCAAGAGCCGAATGGCTTTTATTTACTAACTATTCTTGCAGAAGATAAAACAGCTATTATTCGTCTAATAAAGAAATAAAACGATTTGTAAACTTGTAGTATTGGCCTGAAAATTGTGTAAATGTTATTTCTAAATAAAATTAACTTATCAAACATTTACTCTGAATTAATTTCATTCTAAGCCTTACGCTTTCTAGCGTTCAGATTAATAATATTCGTATATTTTAAGATTATTAATCCTTTGCTTTTATTTATGGATTAATTAGAAGTCCTATACACTCACAGTTATTAAAATACTTATTGTTGTTTTAACAATAAGTATTTTAATATATTTGAGCTTTTATAATATCATTATTAAAATGAAATAATAGCATGAAAAAAAGCTTCATAATTTCAATCTTCACCTTATTAATGTCGGCCCAATTTGCATTTTCACAACAAATGCCTCTCGATTTTTCAGATATCTCAGATGTGTTTAGCAACTGGGGAGGTAGTACATTTACAACGGTACCTTCACCAACAGACCCGAATAATACAGTAGGTCAATTTGGTCGTAATAGTTCTGTTTCAGAACAGGGGAATTATATGGATTTGGATAGATCTATTGACTTAGATTTTAATGATGAAATAACATTAAAGTTTTATGCCTCTGATGCTAATTCTCATACGGTTATAGTTAAACTTGAGAACGGAACAAACGCAAATATAGAATTAGGAGCAACAACTACTCAGAATATGTGGACAGAACTGACCTTTGATTTTTCTACTATTGGAGGTAACGGCGAATATAATAGGTTAACTATTAGAATTGATGATGGAAGTTCAGTTGCTGGAACTTTTTTAATAGATGATATTGATGATGGTTCTGTACATTTAGACCTTAATGCAATTGATGTAGAGTACACGGATTTAGTTTGGTCTGATGAGTTTGATACACCCGGAAAAACAGCAATTAACTCTACAAATTGGTTTCATCAAACACAATTACCCGCAGGAGGAAGCTGGTTTAATGGAGAAGAGCAGCATTATACAAATCGCATAGAAAATTCTTTTGTAGAAAACGATAATTTAAATATTGTTGCCATAAAGGAATCTTTTACAGACCAGGGTGTAACAAAACAGTATACGTCTGCAAGGTTAAACTCCAAGTTTGCATTTACCTATGGAAGAGTAGATGTAAGAGCTAAATTACCAGCAGGTAATGGCACCTGGCCAGCTATTTGGACCTTAGGTAAAAATATTAGCGAATCTGGAGCTTACTGGCAAACTCAAGGTTTTGGTAACACTTCATGGCCTGCTTGTGGTGAAATAGATATTATGGAGCATGGGTTAGGTGCTGTAAATCATACATCGAGTGCATTGCATACACCTTCAAGCTTTGGAAATACTATAAACACTGCTTCACAAGTAATTAGTGATGTTACTAATAATTATCATATATTCTCAGTTAATTGGTCTCCAAATCAAATTACATTTTTAGTTGATGGTGTGGGATTCTATACTTATAATCCAGCTATTAAAGATGCAAATACATGGCCATTTGATTTAGAGCAATATCTAATATTAAATATTGCAATGGGTGGAATATCTGGGTCAATTAGTCCTTCATTTACTCAAAGTCCAATGGTTATTGATTATGTCAGGGTCTATCAAAACAATGGTTTAGGTGTTAAGGAGAATTCGCAATTAAATTCTTCAATTCAGGTTTATCCAAATCCAGTGATCGATATTATTTATTTAAAAGCTGATGTGCCTCTTACTAAATTGACGCTTTGCGATGTTTCTGGTAAACATATTCTTACACAAAAAGAACCTAAAGAAAGCATTAATGTAAGTGCTTTAAGTCCGGGTATTTATATTCTTGAGATTTATTCAAACCAAGAGAAATCACAGAAAAGAGTGATCATAATGTGATCCTTATTCCTCCTCAGTCATTAAGCACACAGAGTAAAGGAGGTAATACTAAATTATATGACTGTCTTTATCACGGATACATTTGGAAGAATTGATTCCTGATCTAATGTTAGTTCAAAATAAAAAGTATGATTTGAGCATAAACCTCACCGAATGATAATACTGCTAACATTACCTATACTCCATTGCTTAAATCTCGCTTCGAATGATAAATCATTCAAACTCTAAGGCCTTAATCCGAAATTAGTTTTATCTTCAGTCGAACGCAACGGCCCATAGCCTAGCCGTTATAAGTAATAGAAGGTTTCGGCGCGCCATGTGCTAGAGATGCCCAGAATAGGTGCTGCCCAAACAAGGATTAAAGATCAGGAACATTTGAAAAATTTGTGGTAACAATCTTTTCTTTGCCAACACTGGTAAGAGAAACAAAATAAGGTTCTCTCCATTGTTCAATCACTGGTAAGTACTTTCGAATGTATTCGGCCTTTCGGTTAGCCTCGCATAGAGTACATAGTTTAGTCTTACAGTAATTCCCGTAAGTGAAACCTCCTGTCTTTTTAATGGTGTATTGACAGCAGGACGCGTTCCAAAAGGTGTAGCTTAGGAACCATCCATAATACCTTTTCAAAATGAATTTAATCCTGCTTAATTCATTTTTAGAAACAGTTATGTAAACGAGATTAATTAACTTTAGATTAAAACAGAAACACTTGAGGGAGTCAATCTTAAATAGTCAACCGAATTTTCGTGATTTAGGCGGAATTAGAACGAAATTAGGTCAGAAAATAAAAGAGAATCGAATCTTCCGATCGGGATCATTCGGTAAACTAGATGAAAACGATTTATCAGTGTTGAAAGGATTGGGAATTGGAAATATCGTTGATTTGAGAACGTCGGAAGAAATCGAACTCCTTGATACCGAAAATCATCCAAAAACTATCGAGTATTATAACGTTGCCATCAATGCTGGGAACATTTTAAAATCGTTGATTCCAATTTTCGAAAAGGGTGAATTTGGTTTAATCGATTCAAATGTGATGAACAAGATCTATTTCGAAGTGATTACAACATTCAAATCTGAATTGGCTTTAGTTTATCGAGCGATACTTGATGCCGACGCAGGAATTATTTATCATTGCAGTCAGGGAAAAGATCGAACCGGAATAATTAGCGCACTGCTACTCGATTTCTTTGGTGTTGAGCGCGATTACATCTACATGGACTATTTGAAGTCTAACGAATTGCTGAAAAGACAGAACGAGTATTACATTCAACTGATCAAGGAAAATTTCAGCAAACAATTCAATCGAGAAGTTTCAGATGAAGAGTTTGCTCCTGTTAAATCGCTGTTTTATGTTCGAGAGGAAAATTTGAAAGGCGTTTTCGATTACATAGACAGTGAATCTCTCTCCGCTAATAATTACTTTCGGTTCGAATTAGGATTAACTGAAGCAGAACTAGAATTATTGAAATCAAAATACTTAGAATAAGATGCTTGAAGGTCTAAAATACAAAATGATTAAACGAAAATTACTTAAACGAGAAGTCGAAAATATTCCGTTGGAAGTAATCGAGCAAAAGCATTCTGACGCTTCGCAATCTTTGTTCAACGATTCATCATATTTTAATGGAATATCTGACGATGGGTCTTTTTTTCTCGCGAGACAAAGTTTTCGAACAACGCGAGGAAATGAATACTGGTTGGAAGTGTTTTTTCCGGATCTCGGACTCTTGCGATTGAAGAAACATCCCGGAGAAGAAGGAGAAGGGTTTCAACAAGGAAAATTGCGCTTTGATAATGTTCAATTAGGAAAAGAATGGTACGTTTCATTCCAAGGAGAAATGGATTTAGATGGCTCCTCAAAGAACGTCAAGATTGACTTAAAGTTCAATGCAGAAACAGCTATTGTGGATTTTCAAAATGCTTTGATTTTAGATGCAACGGCATTAGCAATTGCTCAAGCCAAATGGTCGAAATCATTTTTTGAAAAATTGAAAGACTCCAAGAAAAATCATTTTGAACAAGGTGGTCGACTGACCGGAATGATTGAAATTGATGGTGACTTAAGAAAGGTTGACTTCTCATCAATGCGCGATCATAGTTGGGGAATTCGAAAATGGGGCGGATGGAAGCGTCATGTTTGGATTGGCGGAATGTTGGAAAATAAAGAAGCATTCAACTTATCTATGGTTCAGTATGATTATATGGGGCAACTCAGTGCTGGATTTATAACAGAAGGAGATCAAATTCATTATTTGAGAGAGCTCCCAACGATTGAAGAGTTTGCTTCAAATCCTCTATTTCCAGGAAAACTAGATTTGAAACTGAAATATTCTGATGGAATAGAATATCATTTAAAAAGTGAGCGAAATACATTTGTTCCTTATAACATGGATGATGAATACCTTATCAATGAAGGAATATCGTTTGGAACTGTTAATGGAACTCCGATAAAATTGGTGACCGAATTTGGGTTTAACCCTTCTCATTATGATCTATAAATTTGATGAAATTATTGGTGATCTTCCAGTAGGAGGGAAAGCGAAAGGATTGGCACTCTTGCATCAACATGCATTTACTATTCCACCCTTTTTTGTGATAACTTTTGAAGGACGCGAATCGTTTTTTGAAAGCCCTGAATCACATTATTCATGGATGTCGGATGGAAATAAAGCTGTTCGGTCTAGTGGAATGCGAGAAGATGGAGGAAATCAATCCTTCGCGGGTCAATTTGAATCTTACTTGAATTTAAATGGTGCCGATAAAATTGCTCAAGCCGTGAAAGATTGTATTGCTTCTGGAGAAGCGGATCGTGTAAAATCATATGATTTAGATGCTCACAAGGAGAATTCCGTTGCCGTCATTATTCAAGAAATGATTGATGCAAAATATGCAGGTGTGGCATTTTCTGCTGACCCAGTTTCTGGAAGAAGAGATCTTTCTATTATCAACATTGTTGATGGTTTAAGCGATAAATTAGTTGATGGAAAAGCGGAACCGGAACAAATTGAGATCAATAATTACGCCCCAAAAGGATCAAAAAGCGATCAACAGGAATCGAAGTTTGCCTCTGACTCAATTCTTCAAGAACTGAATGATGGTTTGATCAAACTTAAACACGAATTAGGGCATGAAATAGACGTTGAATGGGCAGTTGATGAAAATGACACCTTGTATTGGCTGCAAGTGCGACCGATCACCACTCTTTCCGATGTTCATCCTAATGAATTAGACTCATCACTGGCTAGTAGCAACGAGATTTTGACACGGGCAAATATTGGAGAGATGATGCCCGGACATTTGACACCTCTTTCCTTGTCAGCGTTTGGTCGAGCAATCGAATACGGAATTCAGGATTTTTACATGCAGTGTGGAGTTCAAAAGGAAATTTTTGAAGAGCACTTCAATATCAAATACTTTTATAATCACGGTTTTATAAGTCTAACAGGACTTTACGCCATTTCCGATTATATTCTCTTGCCGAAGAACGAATACATCGAATATAGTATTCTAGGGCGAGAATTGGATCATAAATCTCCGGGCAGTCCAAAAGGAAAACTTATTCAAATTCGAAATCAGATTAAACAATTTGGCTACTTCGGAAAGGCGAAAAAACGATTGGAAAAGCTCCAAAAAATGTGCGATGAAATTCATCAGCCTAAAAATCTAGCGATTGAGGAATTATATCAATGGATTGACGGTCAAATGCCCAATTTGAACATTGCATATAGCTATCATTATTGTACTTCGGGTAAATCTGGTAGTCAGTATTCGGCTTTGATTAGTGTGATCAGTGGTGGGCCAAAGCCGAGCCATGAAAGTAATATTTATGCTTCGAATTTTTTGATCAACATTGATGGAATAGTTGGATCAGATTCCATTCAGATGCTAAAAAATTTAGCGAAAGAAATCGTCTCGACAGTTCCCAATAGTGAATCGATGGAGGATACTGATTTGCTTAGAACTATTCTAGCTGATCAAGGTTCAATGGGCGAAGCATATGCTGAGTTTATTTTAGAGCATGGACATCGGTGTGTTCGCGAAGCTGAAATGGCTGAAAAAGATTGGTCACAAGATCCCATTAAGCTTATTCCGGTGTTGAGAAACATTGTGAAAGCTGGTCAATTTAACTCTGCGAAACAAGCCTTCGATATGAAGGCGGCGATGTCGAAATTACCTAAGATGAATGGACTTAAACGATCGATCATTAAAACGCTGGCAAAATCTACACGGGAAGCTGTTGCGATGCGTGAAGCCAGTAAATCGGCTGTAATAAAGTTTCAACAGAAATTGAAGTTCGCCTATATTGATTTAGCCGAGCAATTGAGGGAAAAAGGATGGATAGAGAATTCAGAAGATATATTTAATCTTACTCACAAAGAAATCGGAGCGCTGATCAAAAAGGAATTGCCGAATAGTTCTCAACTAATCATTGAGCGAAATCGACTGAATAGTATCTATTCAAAAATGAGCTTCAACGAGGTTTATTTTGGTCATCCTTATCCAGTAGTCAATCAATCTTCGGAAGGAACGAGTAACGGTTCTGTTGTTAGTCAAGGCAAAGCAATCGGGAAAATTAAAATCGTGCGAAGTATAAAAGAAGCAGACAAACTGGAAAAAGGAGATATTATGGTTTGTCAATACACAGATATTGGTTGGTCTCCTTATTTTGCGATTATCGGTGGAATTATTACTGAAATTGGTTCGCCGCTGAGTCATGGTGCCGTTGTGGCAAGGGAATATGGAATTCCAGCGATTGTGAATATGCATGGAGCGATGAACAGGTTTAGCGATAATGAGGAAGTTGAGATCAATACTGATTTGAAGGAATTTATTATAAGGATGGAGGTTGATTAGAGAATACCATCAAGCTTAAACAGTTTCACGTTATTATTTTGGTTAATAAACTTATTTAGTCTCAGGATTCGAACAAAGGTTCCTTCAATCACCTAATCGCATTAACGAGAGGCGGGATGTCTTGAATTAGCAAAACTAAACTATGCAATTAACTAGAACTGAAAGAAATTAAAAAATATACATGCCAATATTTCCTATTTTACCAATCACCCAAAACCTTAACAGCTTCTAAAAGATATGGATCCTTTTTCAAGATCTTATGCCATGTTTCCATACTTTTAGTGCGAACAGTATCCGATTTCAATCCTTCTAAATCCGCGCTCACAAAATCAATTTTCAATTTATCATTCTCGATAATTACAGCTTCAAATTCATCTGATTTTGTTCGATACAACTCTTGTTGCTTTCTAAATTCTATCAAATTCAAAGAAACCTCAGTTTGTACTCGTTGCTCTTTGATCCATTTTGCACGTTCGTCAATCAATCTTAAAGCCTCGTTATTCTGTATGCGAAGTGCGCTTTTCTTCTGAATGGAACTCATTTTTTTAACCGATGAAGCTTTATAATTACTTGCTTTGATTTCCGTCCATGGCATTGCATAATTTTCATCTTTTTCTCCGGAACTAATGTATGAATACAATCCTGGAAGAACGATGTCTGGAGTAACGCCCTTCAATTGTGTAGATCCTCCATTGATTCTGAAAAATTTCTGTGTTGTTATTTTTATTGATCCCATTTCACCCAACTCTTTATAATCTGGAGGAACCATTTCGTCCAATCCGTAGAACCTTTGTACCGTTCCTTTCCCAAAAGTTGATGGAGCAGTTCCTATGATTACCGCTTTCCCATAATCTTGAAGCGCAGCCGCTAAAATTTCTGATGCAGAAGCCGAGAATGAATTTACCAGAATCACCAAAGGCCCGTCATAAGCAATAATCGGATTCTTATCTTCCAAAACCTGCGGTATTGATTGTCTTGCAGCAACTTGAACAACAGGCCCTGTTTCAATAAACAACCCAGCTATATCAACAGCGTCATACAGTGATCCCCCGCCGTTAAATCGCAAATCAATTATAATTCCTTCCACCTTATCTGTAACTAGTTTTTCAACCTCCTTGCGCATATCAACTGAGCTTCTTCGTCCATCGCGATCGTTAAAATCTGCATAGAAGCTTCTTAAATCAATAATTCCAACCCGCTCCTTGTCTTCCGTATTTTCAATCAATGCTGATTTCGCATAACTTTCTTCCAACACAACAACATCGCGAACAATTGGAATTGTTATGATTTCACCGCCTTCTTTCTTAACTGTCAACCGAACTTCCGTTCCCTTTTTCCCACGAATCATTGGAAGAACGTCATCCATGTCCATGTCAATAATATCGATTGGCTCCTCATTGCCTTGCCCCACTTTAATTATTAAATCATTCACTTTCAGCTCTCCTTGTTTCCAAGAGGCCGACCCGGGAACAACTCGGGTTACTTTAATATAACCGTCCTTTGGCAACAATTGCGCTCCAATCCCCTCTAATTTCCCTGACATTCGAATGTCAAAATTTGCCTTATCCAAAGGTGGGAAATAAGATGTATGTGGCTCAACAACATTCGCAAAGGTATTCACGTAAACTGCTATTTTATCATCCCGATCTTCATGACCAATATTCACAAACCAACGGTCAAAATCTTTCAAAACTTTAGCACGAGCATCAATTTCTATATCTTTAAATGATTTAATTGTCAAGCTTGTATCGTTATCCTTTTCTGCTTTTTCCTGTCGCGACAGTTTCGTGTCTACTTCGAGCAATACTCGGTACTTCAACAATTTTGTCCACCTTGATTTCAATTCAGCATTGTCCTCAGCGAAGTCCATTTTCTCTGCATCGGTTTCGATACTTTCTTCTTTACTAAAATCGAAGGGTTCGGATAAAATTTCTTTGTAAAAATCGCCCACTTGCTTCGTTCTTTCGTCAAAGGTTTGACTGAATATGTCAAAAAACTCAAAGTTCTTGCTTAAAGCATAATCATCTAGCAGTAATCGGTGTGTTGTAAATGCTTCAACATCGGACTTCAAAAAAAAACGTTTTCCATTATCTACTCGTTCCAAATAACTGTCAAAAACCCTTTTAGAAAGTTCATCATCAATTTGAATGGATTGATAATGTCCTTGTTTTAGACTTGCCAGCACAAGCTCCATCAAAAGCTCTTCACGCTTAGGAGTTTCCTTAGGTAGCGTAGGTCCTGAAAAGGCTAATAACACAAAGCTAATTGCAACAAAGTAGAGAATATATTTTTTCTTTAACTGCATTTGATATTTTTAAATTAAAATTGGGAAACGAATGAGCAAAATACTCTTTTTTAGACGAAATATGTACAGGTTTATTAAATCCAATTCGACAATTTTCGTTAAATCACTTCAATTTTAATGCCATTGATCAGATCAACCTTCAAGTTAGAGAAGAATTATAAATCGGATTTATGTATTGAATTTGGCATTTAATTTTACTTTTAAGGCATGATTTCTAAACGTACTAAATATGGGTTAAAAGCTTTGAGTTATTTATCAAAGCAGACAGCGGGAAAACCTGTACTTATTTCTGAAATTGCTACAACACAAAATATTTCTCAAAAATTCTTGGAATCAATTCTACTTGATTTAAAGAAAAAAGGATTTTTAGGTTCTAAGAAAGGCAAAGGTGGAGGGTATTACTTGATTAAACCTGGAGATCAAATTACAATGGCTTCGATTTTCAGGTCGTTAGAAGGTCCAATTGCCTGGCTTCCTTGTGTGAGTCTAAACTATTATGAAAAGTGTGATGATTGCTTAAGCGAGGATACGTGTGAGCTAAATCATGCAATGATTGAAGTACGAGATAGCATTCTCAAGGTGGTAGAGAAAAAAACGATTGCCGATTTATAGAATCGGCAAGGTTGATTAGTTCTTGTAATTACATTTCGATTAATTTGTGTTTGGCAGCATACATTACAATTCCAACAACATTTTTAGCACCTATCTTTTTCATAATTCCAGATCGATAACCATCGATGGTTCTTTTGCTTCTGTAAAGTAAAACTCCTATTTCAGCAGCTGATTTTTCTTCACAAATGAATTTTATAATCTGCATCTCGACTCTTGAGAATTCAACAACGCCCCCAAAACTGGGAACACCCTTTCCTTGCCGAACCAATTCTCCGATTAAATACTTAGATGTTCTGTCATTCAAATAATACCCAGTTGATAAGACACTATCAACGGCTTTAATAATTTCATCTGGAGAGTCATCTTTAGATAAATATCCATTCACTCCATATTCAAAGGCTTGAGCCACGAACTCTTGGTTATCAAGCATGGACAACAATAGAATTTTTACGGCCTCATATTTCTCACGAATTTTCTTAGCCACTTCGATTCCGTTCAATTCTGGCATTCGACAATCCAATAAAACAACATCTGGAACATTGTCTTTCATCTTCCTTAGCATTTCCATTCCGTTCTCTGCTTCGATAGTCACCTTGTAATCATCACTATCATTTAGCATAGTAATCAGACCATTACGATAGACTATTTGATCCTCAGCAACTCCTATTGTGATTTTCTTTTTCATTCAGTGCTTTTCTTATTAGTGCCGTAGTTCCTAGTTGACGTCACGTCGTTCTCAACATTTCGGCATCAATATACTGCAATCTACTTACAATATTTCGATGACCAAAGGAATTTGTGTGACTGTTTAAACTCGGAATAAGCACAGTACCGTCGTCGACGATCTCTAATTTAAATTCATCCGTATTCCAAAAAAGAAAAAGATCAATATAAGTGGATTCTGCATATTTTATTATAATGTTAAGAAGCTCCTGAACTATTCGATACATAGCCGATTTTCCGTTGGGAGTTAGCTTTAAGGTTTCATCAATTTCAACTTGGACAAACTTGACCTTGACCCAAGTCGTTTCGTTTAATCGATCAGTCATTTCACTAATAGATCCTATTAACCCTAATTCACTCAGGGTATAGGGAAGCATTTCATTGCAGACATTTTTTTTTACAAAATCAGCATTTTCAATAATCATCTGGTTCATTTTATCTTTGTGTTTTACATCATCTCCCATTTGGGCAATATAAAACTTTAGAGACGTTAAGGAAGCGCCAGTTTGGTCGTGCAATTCCTAAGCTATTCGCTTCCGAGTTCTTTCGGTTGCGTTAATCCCAGTCTGTAACAGCTCGCGTTGATTCACAGCCTCCAATTCTGAACTAAACCGGTCGCAACGCCTTGGATAAGTTTTGAGGCATATTGGACAATTAACAAGGACAGAATCAAAAAGTCAGTCCCTAATAAGTAGGACTATTAACCTTCCTTTTATAGCTTTGCACAAAAAAACTGTAATGAGTGAGAAACGTACAGATGTAAATCAGCTAGGTGAATTCGGATTGATAGATCACTTGACAAAAGATGTTGATAAAAAAGTCGAATCAACTGAATTTGGAATTGGTGATGACGCTGCTGTTATTTCAATATCGGATGACACTTCTATGCTTATCTCAACAGACATGCTCATTGAAGGTGTCCATTTCAACTTGATGTACATGCCTTTAAAGCACCTTGGCTACAAGGCAGTTGCCGTTAATGTCTCTGACATTTGTGCTATGAACGGAGTCGCGGAACAAATTACAGTTTCTATAGCTGTTTCTAGCCGTTTCCCAATTGAGGCGCTTGAAGAGTTGTACGATGGAATCAACACTGCTTGTAAAGCATATAATGTCGATTTAGTTGGTGGAGACACCACTTCGTCTCTCACTGGACTTACCATTAGTATTACAGCGATTGGTCGTGCTGCTAAAAAAGACATTTCTTATAGATCTGGCGCGAGCGAATTTGATTTGCTTGTAGTAACTGGTGACTTAGGTGCTGCCTATATGGGACTGCAACTTCTCGAAAGGGAAAAAGAAGTGTACAAAGCAAATCCAAACATTCAACCGGATCTGGACGGTCACGACTATATCATGCAACGTCAATTAAAGCCCGAGGCTCGGGTTGACATCATAAAATTCTTGAGAGAATTAAATGTTGTACCTAGTTCAATGATTGATATCTCGGATGGATTAGCTTCTGAGATAATGCACTTATGTAAATCGAGTGAAGTTGGGTGCCATATTTACGGTGAAAAAATTCCAATCGACACGACAACTTCGACTTCTGCGCTAGAGTTTAATTTAGATCCTGTAACGTGTGCACTGAATGGCGGAGAAGATTTTGAGCTTTTATTCACTGTAAAACAAGAAGATTTCGATAAGATAAAAGGCAATCCACACATGACGTTCATTGGGCACATGACGGATAAATCGGAAGGCATTTACCATGTCGACAAGGCCGGTTCTCTTGTGGAACTTCAAGCTCAAGGGTGGGATCATTTCGATAAGAAAAACTAAGAAGCCGCTCTAATTGTTCTGTTGTACTTTTCACGGACAACTGTGTCGAATGATTTTCCTTTAAGTTTGGATTCTGCCCAAGATTGAAAATCGAAATAATCCAATGCAACGCTTTCGAATACATCATCATTTGTTATTGCAACCAAATCGTTATATAAATCTTCCCATTCTTTTTCCATTTCGAAATGGTCTTTGCATTTTAACAGTCGACCAATAAATTGAAGGAACACTTTTTCAAAGCTGTACATTCTATTTCGCGTTTTGAAAAATCGCTGTGTACTCTTAAGTGAATATGGTAACAATTTATTATGGTTTAATTCGATGTGAATTAACAAGTCCAGCAATTGCGTAAAACCAATGATGTCTTCGGTTTTATCTAATTCAGAGTCGTTCAAAATTTTATTTACCCATTTCAAAGCGGTGTTGAATTCTCCCACTCCGATATAAGCCACGGCAATTTTGAATTCCAAAAATGCCCGTCGCGTTGATGTTATTTTACCGCCAAATCCTAAAAGCTTCTGTTCGATATCGATAGCAATTTTTGACGCTTTATTAAATGCTCCCTTGCGGAGGTTCATACTAAGTTCAATACTACTTACGCTTGAAAACAATTTAATTTCAAGATCTTCATTCGATTCTGTGTTATGCGCCAAGCTCTTTAATTGATTCAGGTAAACAATTGCAGTCCTGTACTCCCCTATCTTATCTGAAATGTAAATTGCATTTGTGAGCACTGAGATTTGCTTGTTCGGCTCAATTGTAAGCTCCTTAGAGGTTTCATTAAACAACCCCAGGTTCAGTTTTAGATATTCCAACGACTTTTTGAGGTCGGCAATTGCATAATAATAAGCACTCAGCGTATGGTTGTACAAATACTTTCCTTCAGTCGTTATATTCTTTGGATTATAATTGTCCAACAAAGTAGAACAAAGCTCTGTATAATTCTTCGATTCCTCTACGCTTCTTGCAACGCCTTTTTTAGCCAATTGAGTAAACAACTGACTCTTCACGCTCCAGATTCGATTGTATTCTCTCATTTGGTCAATAAAAAAGTCTTCGTTATCGGACAATTCAACCAAATCGGTACCGGATATATTTACGTAACCGCCTGTTTCTAAAATTCGTTTTTGTTTTGCTGAAATCTCAATCATTAAGGCGGATTTCTCATACTTCAGTGCAAGCTTTTCAGCGCTTCTTAAAATTCTTCTGCTTTGATCATAAAGTGAACGTTCAAATAAAATATCCGCAGAATGAAGCATTTTATGGATTTGCGCTTCAATAGAGTTTGAACTATGGAAAGAATCAAGAGCGGAAAGGACATGATCGTACAATCGCTTTTTAGTAATGGAAAATCTATTTAAAAATGCCTCGCCTTTAAACTTTTCAAAAAGTAATTCTTCATCGTACCCCGTGTGTTTGTCAAGATGATCGAATATTCGAACGTAATTGTTTTCCTCACCAATAGTATGGCGAGAGGACATCAATTTAAAATACCGTTTCTCTGATTTCGACATTGAAGAGATCAAGTCGAAGAGCGCTTCGTTCACTTTACTAGACATGTATAAATATTAAATCTTTATAAGTAGTGATACCAATATAATTAAAGATTTTCACCCTAATTTGATAAAGGTTTGAAGTGTATACTTCATTTATTTAACGGCAAAAAAAAGCCATTTCTGCAATAGAAATGGCTTTCAAATATTTTATGTATGATTTTGATCCCTACCCTGAGTAAGGTCCGGAAGGACATCGCCTCTAAACTTTTATTTTATCTTGATCATCATTTGGATCCGTAATTGGCGGTGCATCTTGATCTTCATTTGGATCTGTAATAGCTCCAATTGTATTATCATCTCCACCTTCAGAACCTTCATCATCACCACCTGTTCTAGCGCTCTCCAATGAAGGAAATTCTAGGCTATCAGATGAATTTGGAGCAATATTTTCCTTTTGACAAGAAACAAATCCTAATCCTATTACTGTTAACAATATGATAAATATATTCTTCATCCTTTGAATGAGTTACTAACAAATATAAGTGAATACCTTTAATTCTCCAAATTTGAGATCTCCATTTTGATTGAAACGTGTGTTCCTTTGATTGAAAGGTCATCATTTAGGATTTCAACGGGACCCTCCATAGAGATCCTCTGGTTGGATACTTTACGAATTAAATCAATCCTGTTCAATGTGATCTCCATCCCTTGTGACCTGTGATCCCCGTCGAAACGGCTCTTTCTAGAAATACTCTGATTCACCCCAATCCCATTGTCATCAATCGTAATTTCCAGAATATTATTAATGACTTTCATATTTATAGAAATAAGCCCTTTAATGTCTTCATCTGGTAAAATTCCGTGAATAATACTATTCTCTATGAAAGGCTGCATAATCATAGCTGGAATCATTATCGATTCGAGATCTATATCTTCCGTTGTGATCTCATATTCAAACCGGCCTTGGAATCGCATTGACTCAAGTGATAAATACAGTTTCAAACGGGCAATTTCTTCTTCCAAGGAAATAGTATTATGGTCCGTTGTGGCCGTATCAAGGTTTTTACGAATCAGTTGTGCGAAATTGGTCAGGTACTTGTTGGCAGACAGTCGATCTTGTGTGTTGATAAAATACTGAATTGAATTCAATGCATTAAAAATAAAGTGCCTATTCATACTGGCATTCACAGACTTTTGTTCCAAAGACAATAATTTAGATTTGAACATAAGTTTCTCTTGTTCATTGAGCTCATTAACCCTTCTTAATCGCAATCTGAATATCAATAAGATAATAGCACCGGAGACAATAATACAAATTAAGATGGACCACCAAGTTTTATAGAAAGCCGCATTAATAACAAATGGAATGATAATCTCTTCTGAAATTCGGCCGTCAATATCTACAGCCCTCATTTTGAGAATATAATCTCCATCTGCCAAATTCGCAAAAGTAAAAGTTGGGACATCTGATAACGGCGACCAATAGTCATTTAGTCCCACCAACCAAAATTGGTATTTTAATTCTCTATGATGAACTAAAGAAACACCATCAAGTTTGAAGATCAAGCTGTTTTTTGAATACGGAAATGTCATTTTTTTTGGGAATCCGTCTTCATCGAGGTCATCGCTGTATTGATTGTAATCAAACTTTTGATAATTCATCAAAATGGAAACAAGATTGACCCTCGGAGGTGAAGGCTTTAATCGTTCAACATCTTTCTGGAAACTTACCAGTCCTGATGCTGTGCCGAACCAAAAATCTCCTTTTAAATCAAAAAATCCTGAATTCAAATTGGTTTCTAGATCAGGGATTCCATCACCAATACCGTATCGAGTATACTGTATCTTACCGTTCAAATTTGACACAACAAACAATCCATTATTTGTTCCTACGTATAAAACCTTGTCTCTATGATTAATAAAGTTGATGAAATTTGAGCCTGGATCATCTTCCAGCAACTTCACTTGGCTTACCTTTCCATTCTTTAAGAGGAACAGGCCCTCTTCTGCTCCAAGCCACAGATTGCCATATATATCCGCTTCAATGCTATAGAGCAAAGACTTTACATCATTAACGGGATGGAAATTATTATTGCGATATACAAACAGCCCGAGATTACTAACGCAATAAATGACTCCATCAACAATTTCAATATCCCGAACAGTTCCTAAATACTCCGAATCACGTGTACCCATCTTTGTAAAGGTCCCCTTGTTATAAAGTACAACTCCTTTATTGCCACTGATGTACATTGATTGATCGTCTATCCTATAAAAGGAGGCGATTTTTTCTCCAGGAAGTCCATCATGATCCTTGTAAGTGGTGACTTTATCATTCGCATCAAGGGAGAGTAATGAACCTTCACAACCAAACCAGTCTAACCCATTAACATTTTGAACTGACGCCCAAACAAACTCTTCACCCGTTTCAAATCTAGAAATCCTACCGGACTTGTCTTTCTTTACGATCCCTTTATCAAAGGTTCCAAAGTAAAAATCACCATTGTTTTTTTGAAATCCATTAAGAAACAAATCCGATAAAAATCCAGTGCTCTGATCGAAATACTGAAAACTTAAACCTGGAAATCGAAAAATTCCTTTTCCTTTTGACCCTACCCAAATATTCGAGGTGTTATCCTGAAAGAAACAACTGGTCTTATTCACCGGTAATCCATTCGTTTGATTCAACAACAAGGTCTCACCATCTTTTTTTATTCGAACAATCCCTTCAACCGCATTTACCCAGATTTGCTCATCTTTATCGAGGTAACAACCCTTAACAATTAATGTGTCGAGGTCGTATGTTTTGAACTCCTTGGTCTTTAAATCCATGCAAATTATCGCACTACTTCTTCTTGCAAAAACCAATTGCTTATCATCACCCGTTACACCATAAAAGCTAGTCGCCTCCAACTCGGGAATTAAGTTGAAATTACTGAGGTCTATTGTCTTCAAAACCCCTCCTCGAGTCGCTAAATAGAGTTCGTTTTCATGAACATAAGCACTCCGAATTCTATCAATATCTTGATTTGTTACTAGAATCTTGACAAGCTTATCGTCCTTAAACTCGAACAATCCACCTTCAGCGGTACAAACTAATATCCTTCTATTAAACTTTACAATTGCAGAAACCTTTCTCGACTGGTCATCTCCGGTAAAACCAAAGCTTTTGATCTTTTTGTTTTTTATCAATGAAATCCCGCCATCATGTCCGACCCAAAGCACATCGTCAATAGATGAAATAAAGTGTACGCGGTTATTCCATAATCCATCGTGAGATGAAAATGTAATAAATTCTTTTCCGTTAAATTGTGCCAATCCGCCGAGTGTCCCAACCCAAAGGTAACCTTCATTCCCCTGACCTATAGCCGTAACTTGAGATTGAGGAAGACCTTCTTCAGTACTATAGGCAACAAATGAATACTTTTGAGAATGAGAGGCAAATCCCATCATCAAGATGAAACTCACCAAAGCGAGGTGTCTCATTTACGACTGTTTTAACATTTTCACGAATTCGGTAACTCTATTTCTAGCAATAGGAACTCTAATCCCTCCATCCAAAACAGCGAAATGTCCATCGTCATTTACGTACTCGCGCATTAAATCAAGATTGATAATATGTGATTTATGAATTCTACTGAATTTCAAAGGGTTTAATAAGTTCTCATAAATCTTAAGCGTTCTCGTATCTAAATAGCGCTTTCCGTCTTTGAAATAGATCGTTGTGCAGTTTCCACTCGCCTCAAGATGTGTAATGGTATCGTCTTCCACCAATTTCAATCCTTTGGTGTGACTAATTGCGATTCGATTGCTTTGTTTATTGTTCAATAAATTATGAGACAACTCCTGCAGCGAATCGAAATATGTTGTGTAATTCTCAGGCTGCTCGCTAAATCTTTGTCTCGTTTCAATTACTCGAGCAACGGCGGACTGAAGTTCTTCAATATCAATTGGCTTAAGCAAGTAATAAATGGCACTCGCATTGAACGCACGAATTGCATAATCCTTAAATGCGGTAACGAATACAACTAGAAAATCTTTGTTTTCAATTTCCTCCAACAATTCAAACCCTTCGGCACCTGAAGGCATTCTAATATCCAGAAACACAACGTCTGGATTTGAAGATTCGATTATCGCTTTAGCTTGATCTTTCCTAGAAGCTTCACCGATCACTTCCACTTCAGGGCAATACTCTTCCAATAACATTCTGAGGTTCTTTCTAGCAAATTCTTCGTCGTCAACTACTAAAGCTCTTAATTTCATATTTCATGCAGTTTTATTTACAATCTAATATACTATTATATTTCATATCGACTCAACGTTTTTACTTGACTCAAAGCCCATTAGAATCACTTAATCAGTCTTTTACAACCGTTCAATAAACCTCAAGCGCACTTTAGGTTATTTTTTCCTGTTAACCGCTAAATGGATCTAAATTAGTATTGTCTTCTAACCTCAATAATACATTTAATATGAAAACAATTTTACTTTCGAAACCTCAGTTAATCTGGATTTTTAACGACAACGGAAACTAAAAGTTTCCGTTGTCTTTTGCTATAAATTCTTCGATTGTTTCTTTAACAGAACTTCCAAGTTCAATATGGGCCATGTGGCCACAATCTAATTTACTCAATGTAAGGTTTAAACCCTTCGTTCGGTTTTCCATAGTACTGCAAAGAACAATTGAATCGTGCTTTCCTTGCATAATTAATACAACACCGTCATTTTCTTTCACCAATTCGGTATTGTCAAGTCTTTCACTCATGGCTATTGAAGATTGAGCAATTGTTTCTGAACTTATAGAACTGGCTTCAGCGATCAAGGCCTCAACCTCCGAAGCTTTTTTCTCAGGATTCATAAACAATTTTGGAATCGCGGTTTGGACAAACACATCCTTTTTGGCTTGAACCAATTCAGCGACTCTTCTGCGATCCATTTTCTTTGATATGCTGTCTTCCCAGAAATTTGAATTCAAAAGAACCACTTTATCACATGCAGCATCTGCCTTTTTCAATTCAAGTGCTACATAACCTCCCATTGAATGTCCTAACACGTCGTAAGAAGCAATTCCCATTTCTTGAATCAATATTTGAACAGAATTGGCAATCGAAGCCATTGTTAGCGGCAAAGAATTATCGAACGGACTGGCACCATGACCGGGCAAGTCAATGAAAATGCACTGGAAGTCTTTGAATTCGCCGAGGTAGTTCCACATGGAAATTGACTCCAGAAACCCGTGAAAAAAAACAACAGGGCGTCCATTTCCAGACACCCTATAGTTCAATTTATCTATATTTTGAATCGCCACCTAACAGTTCATGATGTCTTCAATCTCGTCTGCTTCAATTGGAATAGACCCCATTAAGTTGAATGGATCTCCTGACTCTTGAACGATTAAATCATCTTCAAGTCGAATTCCCAATCCTTCTGCTGGAATATAAATTCCGGGCTCACAAGTAAATGCCATTCCTGCCTTAATTGGCTCATTCCATGGCCCCACATCGTGCGTATCTAAACCAATATAATGAGACGTTCCATGCATAAAGTACTTTTTGTATGCGGGCCAATTTGGGTCTTGATTTTTAACATCTGCTGCGTCAATTAATTTCAACTTAAGCAATTCTGCTTCCATCAATAATCCAACTTGTTTGTGATAATCTACCAATGTGATTCCTGGACGAAGTAGTTTTTGCGCTTCATTTTTCACCTCAAGAACAGAATTATAAACGGCTTTTTGGCGGTCTGTAAATCTTCCACTGACTGGGATACAACGTGTAAGATCGGAAGCATAGTTTGCGTATTCAGCCCCAACGTCCAAAAGAATCACATCCCCAGCATTGCATTGTTTATTGTTTTCAATATAATGCAACACACAGGCGCTAGCCCCAGATGCGACAATCGGAGTGTAAGCAAATCCTTGAGATCTCATTCTCATGAATTCGTGAATCAATTCAGCTTCGATTTCATATTCCCAAACGCCTGGCTTAATAAATCCGAGCAGTCTATTAATTCCAGACTTCGTTATATCACACGCCTGTTGCATTAAATCAACTTCGATAACGTGTTTGATAGCGCGAATTTGATGCATAATCGGTGCACCTCTTCTAACTTGATGCGCTGGAAAATCGAATTTAACTTGCTTAATGAATCGGTCTTCTCGTGTTTCAACTGTTGTATCAGCACGTAAATGTTCATTTGTGTTCAAATAAATAGACGTTACTTCAGTCATTAATTGCTTGAAGATTCTATCGAAATCTTTTAACCAAAAAACTGTTTTGATTCCAGAAACTTCAAAGGCTTGATTTTTATCCAATTTCGCCCCTTCCCAAACAGCAATGTGTTCGTTTGTTTCTTTTAGAAAAAGAATTTCTCTGTGATCTAGATTGCAAGCGTTCGGGCTAATCAACAAGATACTTTCCTCTTGGTCTACACCTGAAAGATGCAAGATATCTCGATGCTGCTGAAACGGCATAGAGCTGTCTGCACTAATCGGATAAGTGTCGTTCGAATTGAAAACCGCCAATGACGATTCTTCCATATTCATAACGAAGCGTTTTCTATTATGGATGTATAGCTCTTTATTGATTCTATCGTATTTCATACTGTACAATTTTGTCCGAAGACTCTCGGAGTGGCAAAATACTGTTTCTAAACAAAACAGTGAATAATTACAATCAATTTTTTACAACGTAAATAGTTTACGTTCTAACCTGTAATATTTGTATCGAACATAAATCGAGAAAGATGATGAAACAAGGAACAGCAATCGCAATTACAAGTATACTATTTGAATCAAATGATACTGAAGTTTTGATCAAAGGAAACATATCTCAAGGAGTTATGAATTATGACACAGATCTTGTTGTAACACACTCACAGCTAAATATTATTTTCAACTCTCTTCAAAAGCAAAATCAAGAAATTTCAGTAAATGACTTTTTAATATCGGAGAAGATGTATGATGGAGAAGTTTTGTACAGTGCAAATTTTTCAGAACTAACAAATAATCAAATTTCACTGTTTGATATTGAAGGGAACCAACCCTTGAGACAAATTCGAGCATAATTGCACGTCCGCCCAACCTTCTAAAGCAACCTTTCGTTATTTTTTTCGTAATTTCGATGTAACATTTTACGTGTTAAAATTGTTTATTTATATACAGGTAACAATGACGAGTCAATTTAACTACTTATATTATGAAGAATAAAGGCGCTATTATACTAGGATTAACCGCATTGATGTTCAGTTCGTGTATTGATCATGAAGTAATTCCAGCTCCAATTCCAACAGTTGATTTATCATCTAATTTTATTGGTGAAATCAACGGTGCAGAAATTGTATTAACAGAAAATGTGTTAGGTTTTAGCAATGTTTCTACGAAGGATCAAATTATTTTAGCCGCACCGGATTTTTCTTCTGCAGTTTATTATTCTGCAATGATTTCTTCTTCTATTGCAACTTCTATCAAAGTTGGATTGGGAAGTATAAGCTGGAATGCAAACATTACGCCGGATCCTTCAATCGCCGCTTTTAATGGTTTTATGCTTGCAAATTCTGACCCTGCTTACTCGAATAATGGAACATCAGGATTTGAAGTGACCTATACCGATGCTAGTAGCCGCGAATGGAAATCTAACGAAATGGATCCAAACAGCCCAGATGTTGAATTTGTTAATATCGTGCAGGATTCGGATGATTCAGGAGATTATTCTTCGTTCACGTGTAATTTTAACTGCTACGCTTACAGTTTAAACCCTGATAGTTTAGCAATACTTCCAGTGCCAGTTGTTCACATTGATTCTATATCAATTCAAAACGCTATTTACCAAGGTTGGTTCAAAAGATAAACTAAATAGAGATTCCAGCTACTTAATGGGTCAAAATTTAAAAATAGCCATAGTAGGTGACTATAATTTCACCTACAATTCGCATCACGCGACAAATCTAGCTATTGATCATTCTGCCCAGTTTTTAGACCTAGATGTCAATTATTATTGGGTGAAATTAAATGAAGTTGTAAAATTCAGGCCGCAACAGTTTGATCAATTTGATGCTATATTAATAGCACCTGGTCCAATTAAAAACCCTTTCTTTCTTCACGGAATAATAAAGCAAACTATAGGAAAAAACATTCCTGTTCTGATTACAGGTGAAGGGTACCGAATTTTCATAGAAGTGCTCATCAACATGTATCAATTGAACAGAAAGAATGAAAAATTAATTTCTGACAATTTGGTAGAAGGAGAACAATTCGAAAAGCTTCAAATATTACCTCATTCGAAGGCCTTTATTCAATTGTACCAGAATTACTCTGATACGGAACTCACTTCGTCTCGTTTTAGCCTATATCCTCAATTGATAAGCTCTTTGGAAAATGATATCGCAGACATTGAAGCTTACAATCATTTTGAAGATCCAGAAATAATCAGCCTGAAAAACCATGATTTCTTTGTTGGTTGTGGATTCTGTCCGCAAATCAGTTCGACAAGAGAAATCCCTCATCCAATGATTTACACTTTTATAAAAGCAGCTGAAGTTTCGGCCCAAGACAGAGTAGATAAAAAACCAGCCTAATACCTTTACTTCTCGGATCTCTCTTTTTCAAACACTTCGTCTATGAGATGATTTGAGAAGTCATCAGCAACATTAAAGGCAAGAACATCACAGCGTTCATTTTCTGGATGCCCAGCATGTCCTTTTACCCATTCAAACTCAATATTAAATTTACCTTGAACTGCCAAATAGCGTTTCCAAAGATCCACATTCTTTTTTCCTTTGAAATTTTTCTTTTCCCATCCAAAAACCCATTTTTTTGTAATTGAATCAATAACGTATTTTGAGTCAGAATAAATTTTCACAGGAAACTTATTTGTAGTTAATGTTTCCAAAGCAACGATGACAGCCAAAAGCTCCATGCGATTATTAGTGGTCATTCTAAAGCCTTGAGCTATTTCCTTTTCCTTTCCTTTAAAGCGCATTACGATACCATAACCACCATTTCCAGGGTTCCCTTTTGCCGATCCGTCTGTATAAATATTTACCATTCAATAGCCAAATTAGCAATCTTGCTTCGACTGGGATTCGTTCTTTCAAAATTATTTACAAAATACTTTGAAAACTTTTTTGCTATAAATAGTTTCCAAAGTAGATTATTGTTCTACATTTGTCCCCATGGATGAAAAAAGATTAGAAATTATTGAGCGTGCGAGCGCTGTCTATATGAAGTTCGGTATTAAGAGTGTAACAATGGACGATCTTTCTCGCGAACTTGGTGTGTCAAAAAAAACAATCTATAAATACTTCTCAGATAAAAATGATTTGGTAAAATCTATTATCGAGATGAAAGTTGAAATGGATACAGCAATATGCATTAATTGCAGTCAGCAATCTGAAAACGCAATTGAAGAGTTAATAAGTGTAAGCAAGTTTGTTCTAGAACATTTTGGAAATATAAACCCTACTGTTTTTTACGATTTGCAAAAACACTACAAGGACGCCTGGAAAATATTGGAAGATCACAAATGGCACTTCGTGTTGAATATGATCAAAACGAATATTGAACGCGGCATTAAAGAAGGTGTTTATCGCGATGACTTACACGTGGGTGTTATAGCCCGTTTGTACGTGGCTTCAATAGAAAATATAATGAATTCTGAAATTTTCCCATGGCCAGAATTTAAATTTCAGGAAGTTTTTTCAGAAATGATTCGTCTCCATCTAAATGGTATAGCGAATGAAGCAGGAATTAAATATCTCAAACAAACAATGAACAATGAACAAATCTAAATTAATCGTCAGTGCGTTTCTGATGATTGCGCAATTTTCATCTGCCCAAGATGCGAGTTTCACATTAGAAGCGGCGAAATCGTATGCCCAGGCGCATAATATTTCGGTAGTAAATGCGGATCACGACATCACTGACGCCAAGGAGCGCGCTAACGAAGTGAGAGCAGTCGGTCTTCCTCAGATTAGTATAACGGGGAACTTCGGCCAAAACATCACCCTACCTGTGCAAGTATTGGATGCATCATTCTTTAACCCAAATGCGCCTGAAGGAGAACTTGTCTCTTTTAGAGCGGGAACAAATTTCAGTTCTTCAGCTGGATTAACGGCAAATCAATTGCTTTTCAACGGGTCTTATTTTATTGGTCTAAAGGCAGCCGCTTACTTTGCTAAGTTTCAAGAAACAGCTTCAGACTTAACAAAAGAAGATGTTAGCTATAATGTTATCCAAGCATATCAACTTGCTTCTGTTGCGAAAGAGAACATTTCATTTGTTGACTCTATGGTTGTCGCTGCAAAGTCAATGGTTGAAATGCAAGCGATTTATTTCGACTTAGGATTGTTGCTAAAAGAAGATATGGATCAATTGAAATATTCTTTACTGACAGCAAAGCAAGCGCAACTTTCGTCAACTATTCAATACGAAAATGCACTTAATCTGTTGAAATATTCGATGGGGTACCCGATAAACGACCCAATTGCAATTACACAAACTCCGGATGAATTACTTACAATAAGTTCATTGGCAGGAGGCGATATTCATTCGAATCTTTCGTTTGAATTGATACAAAAACAAATTGTTCTTTCCGAATTGAACCTTAAGAACAATAAGATGGCTATTATCCCAACATTGGGCGCTTACTACCAACAGTCATATACGGCTTTAAGAAATGAGTTTAACTTTTTTGATTCAGACAAGCAATGGTTCCTGCAAAACGGATGGGGGCTTCAATTGAATGTTCCAGTATTCGCAGGCGGTAAAAAAAATGCACTGGTTCAGCAAGCGCGAATTCGATTATTGAAAGATGAGAATTCATTGATTCAAATGGAGTCTGCTCTCACGATGCAAGAAATACAGGCAAAGAATAACTTGAGGGGAGCACAATCCAAAATGGACTTGCAAAAAGAAAACATTGATTTTGCCAAATCAATTTATGAAAACAGTGTCGTTAAAGATCAAATTGGTGAGGGATCTAGCATGGCAGTTACACAGAAATACAACCAACTGATCATTGCTCAATCTCAATATTTGGCAGCTAAGATTGATCTGTTTCAAGCGCAATTGGAGCTTAACAAAATTTACAACAACATTTTAGATAAATAAGAATTATGAAAACAACTAAAGCAAAAATATTCGGGTTTGCATTCCTAGCAGGATCACTTTTGGTTTTACAATCATGTGGCGAGGAAGTAACAGAAGAGAAAGAAGTTGACCAAGCTCCACTAGTACATGTCAGTGAAATTGAAATGAAGCCATTCACACACGAAATTCGTGTTCAAGGAACAGTAGCGACGGATCAAGATATCATTTTGAATTCTGAAATGGGTGGTCTTATTACAAAGATTAGAGTGAAAGCTGGACAAAAAGTTTCAAAAGGAACTGTGATCGCTTCTATTGACGCATCGATTCTTGCTTCTAACTTGGTTGAATTGCAAACGCAACTGGAATACGCCAAATACATGTTGGACAAACAAGAACAATTGAACAAGAAAGGTGTTGGTTCTGAAATAAATTTGGAAACAGCCAAGAATCAGGTAAAATCTCTCGAGACTAAAATCAACTCGCTTGGGACTCAAAAGGGAAAAGCTGTAATTAGAGCGCCATTCAGTGGAGTAATTGATCAAGTATTCGCTAGAGAAGGACAAATGGCTGGACCTGCTTCACCAATTGTTCGTTTAGTGAACAACAGCAAAGTAGACATCATTGCAATGGTTTCTGAAAAGCACTTGGCGAAGATCAAAGTTGGAACAGAGATAAACGTTACATTCCCAAATTACAGTGATACAAGCATCGACTTAACTATTACGAACGTTGGAAATTACATCGAACCTACGAATAGAACGTTTAGAATTATGGCTGCAGTTGATAAAAACGAAGTGCTTCTTCCTAATATGTTGGCTGAAGTTCGAGTGACTGATTTGTATGTTCCTATGGGTTTTGTCATTCCATCAACCAGTGTTCAAAGGGATCAAGAAGGTGAAGATTTCATTTACATCATTGTCAATGGAAAATCTCAGAAGGTTATTATTAATGTAATCGAAAAATTCAACGGCGAAACACTTATCAAGGATTCAAAAGAAATTGGTAAGGGTGTACAAATTGTGATTAAAGGAGCCAAAGGAATTGTAAATGGAACCGCAATTCGTCTTAAATAAAATCACGATCTAATTTTAAAATTATGTCAAAAGAAAATAAAGGGTTTGGTTTATCCACTTTAGCAGTGAATAACCGAAAAACAGTCTTTCTTATCGCGATCATTATTTTAATTGGAGGTTATGCTTCATTTAACTCGATGCCGAAAGAAAATTTCCCTGAGATTCAGATTCCTGAAATCTATGTTGGGATTGCAAAACCAGGATCTTCACCGCAATATATGTCGGAAAAGATCTCTAAAACAATAGAAAAGGAATTGGGTGGAATCAAGTTAGTTGATGAAATCAATTCAAACGCCGTTAACGGATACGCAACCATTAGAGTCAAATTTGATTTTAAAATGCCCGTTGATGAGGCCCTACAAAAAGTAAAGGATGCCGTTGATAGAGCTCGAGCCGAAACAAGCTTCCCCGCACTTCCGGTAGAACCTAACATTTTCGAAATGGATCCTTCAAAGATGCCGATTATGAACATCAACTTGCGTGGAGAGAACCCTGCACTGTTGAAGGAAATTGCGGAAGAACTTGAAGACAGAATTGAAGATTTACCCGAGATAAGCGATGTTGATATTCGAGGTATTCAAGAACAACAGATGAGTATTGATGTTGATCCAATAAAAGCGCAAGCAGTAAATGTAAGCTTGGACGACATTCAAAATGCGGTTAATTCTGAACATCAAAATATTCCTGGTGGAGAAATCCTTGAGGACGGTGTTCGAAAAACAATTAAAATCGATGGTGAATTTCGTTCAGCGTCAGAATTGGGTCAGCTTATTGTAAAAAGAGACGACTTTATGCCTGTTAAGCTAGAAGACATCGCGCACGTATACTTCGGTAACGGAGATACAACATCTTACGCGCGTGAATTCGGTTCGCCAGTTGTAATGCTTGATGTTAAAAAGCAAAGCGGTCAAAACCTTTTGGATGCATCGGATAAAATCACATTAATTCTAGACGAAGCACAAAAAGACGGAACTATTCCTGCAAGTGTAACGGTATCAAGAACAAGTGACCAATCGAACAACACTCGTGAAATGGTTTCTGGACTGGTTAATTCAATCTTCTTAGGAATCATTCTTGTTGTAGGAGTTTTACTTTTCTTCCTTGGCTTGAGAAACGCAATGTTCGTTGGGATTGCTATTCCACTTTCAATGCTATTGTCATTCTCGATATTAGATGCAATGGGAGTTACTTTAAATGTAATGGTCCTCTTCTCAATGGTACTCGCACTAGGAATGCTTGTGGATAATGGAATTGTAATTGTCGAGAATATCTACCGGCACATGTCTGAAGGCAAGAAAGCGACCCAAGCCGTAATTCAAGGTGTTGGTGAAGTTGCTATGCCGATTATTGCTTCAACTGCAACCACACTTGCAGCATTCTTACCACTTGCATTGTGGCCAGGAATAATGGGGGAATTTATGAAATACCTTCCTATTACTTTAATGATTGTTTTGGGGTCTTCATTGTTTGTGGCATTGGTAATCAACCCTGTAATCGCTGTTGTTTATATGAAAGTAACTGTTGATAAGCCGAATCTAAAAAGAGTCTTAATGATTGCTGGAATTTCTGGTGGCCTTGGAATAATCGCAGTTATCGCTGGAGGAATTGGATTCGGAAATATCTTGATCTTAATTGGATTATTGGCACTATTGAACTTCTTCGTTCTTACACCAGGAACTAGAAGGTTCCAAAATGGTTTCTTACCCAGATTGGAAAAAGGATATGAGAGATTCTTAACCTATGCCCTGCAGGGAAAACGTCCTCGAAACTTGTTCTTAGGAACAGTTGGATTATTCTTCCTTTCAATAGCATTAATGTTGGTCTTGCCGCCAAAAGTGGATTTCTTCCCTGAAAATGAGCCGAACTATGTAAACGTTTTCATCTCTCACCCAATTGGAACAGACATCAATGTTACGAATAAAACGACTCTTGAATTGGAAGAGAAGTTGAATACAATTCTTGCTGAATATAGAGATGCTGATGACACAACTGGAATTCCGCAAGACAGACAAATTATTAAGTCTATTATTTCTCAAGTTGGAGAAGGAGCCAGTGATCCTGCGCAAGGAGTTGCTATGGGTAACACTCCTCACAAAGCGCGTATTACAATCAATTTTGTTGAATCACAATACAGGCAAAACGGGATAACAACTTCTGACATCTTGAAAAAGATTCAAAAAGAAATCAAGAGTGATGTCACTGCGGAGATTGAGATATCAGCAGCGAAAGATGCGGCAGGTCCACCTCAAGGTGCAGCAATTAATATCGAAGTAACGGGTCGTGGAGAATACAAGGACTTAATTAAGGAAGCGCAGAATATCAAAGCATTCTTGGACAAGAAGAAAATAAAAGGTGTTGATGGGCTTAAACTTAATGTTGACGCCAACCGTCCTGAATATGCTATTAAAGTAGATAAACAACAGGTTGGTGCTTTGAATACTTCAACATTTGCTGTCGGTCAAGCCATTAGAAAAGCATTGCTAGGGCAAGACATTACGACGTATACCGTTGATGATGAGTCTTACGATATCACTGTTCGATTTAACAAACAGAACAGGGAGGATTTGAATTCTTTATTGGATCAAGAGTTGATCTTTAGAAATCAAAAAGGAAAGATGTTGAACATTCCAATTCGTTCGGTAATTGAAGAACCTAAAGAAGCAGGTTCTTATTCTGCTGTTGTTCGTAAAGATCAAGTTCCGTTGGTGACAATTTACTCTAACGTTACGGAAGGTGTAAATGCTACGGAAATTGTTGACAAACTGAAAAAGGAAATGGAAGGGTATAAAGATCTACCTGAAGGGTATGAATTTACGTTCACAGGTCAAATGGAAGAACAAGCAAAAGAAATGGCCTTCTTATCGAAAGCACTTTTAATTGCGGTATTCCTGATTCTTTTGATCATTGTGGCCCAGTTCAACTCTTACTCAATGCCAACTGTGATAATACTTACAGTGCTATTATCATTGATTGGAGTACTTTTGGGATTACTGATTACCAGACAAAACTTCGTAATTATGATGACAATGATTGGAATTATATCATTGGCTGGAGTTGTCGTAAACAATGCCATTGTACTGATTGATTACACGAATTTGATTCGCAAGAAAAAACGTGAGGAAAGAGGGTTGGATGAATACGAACAACTTCCTTATGAAGATATCGTTGCCTCGGCAATTGAAGGAGGTCGAACGCGTTTACGTCCTGTATTATTAACTGCAATCACCACAATATTAGGACTGGTTCCACTGGCGATTGGTTTCAACATTGATTTCATGAGTTTCTTCACAACTTATGATCCTAAAATATATATGGGAGGCGATAATAATATGTTCTTCGCACCGATGTCTTGGGCCATTATTTATGGTCTTACATTCGCGACGTTCTTAACTCTCGTAATTATCCCTTCACTGTATCTTTTGATGTACCGATTGAAGCTTGGGATCTATAAGGTATTCAAGTGGCAAATGAGAAGTAGCCTATAGATTTAAGGGAGTTTAAAAACTCCCTTTTTTTTGTTCAAAACTCCTTCATAATACAGCAAAAGAATCATGTAGAGGAAGTGCCTTTTTATGAATACTCATTGCCATTCATCGATTAAAATAAACCAATTGTCGAATAAATGAAATTAAAAAAACTATTAGGACTCCAATAATATAATAGTACTTTTTCTATGAACGCACATATTTTACCCACGAATTGAATTATTTAATCAATAGAGTGTTAATTCTAGATGAAGCAAATAATAGAATCAAGGTTTTAGTGCTTAAAAATATTTTTTTAAAGAGAGTATTCCCTTTAGATTTACACTGTAAAGATTCATTTTAGTATTTGGTTTTAATCGGTACTAAAAATCTTTTTCAGTGAATAGTGGTTAGGTTAGGTTATAGTAAAAGCAGCTCTCCCGAGTTGCTTTTGCTGTTTATAGAGATTTTTTCTGAGATGCAAACAAAACGAATTCACCAGATTTAAATTTATCATCGATTCAGATGTCACTAAAAGTTGCCATTAACAGAACAATGAATTCGAGAAAATTATCCGCTATCGTTTTTCAAACAAAGAATAGAGGTATATTTCACATCAAATCATGGATACTAATGCAGGGTACAGATTATATCGTTTTAAAAGGTGGAAAAAGTATTCCAGTAAAAAGTATTATTAAAGTAATCCCATAAATGGAATTCAATCACATCGAATACAAGAAGCCTGTTTACAAAATTAAGGCGAACCTTAAAGATCACTTGCGCCAATATTCGCGACTTGACAATCTCCCAATTACTTATGAAGATCTTGTTCATTTCACAGACTTAATACCTTTAGAGGATGATCAGGGGAAAAAAACGCTCTGGCACCTTGCTATCTACAAACAAGACGAATTACAGGCCCTCTCAAAAGCACTGGTTGAAGTCTATCAAAAATTAGTTTCTGACGGTGATACTATTCCTTACTTGAGAATCGACAGAATTGACTTTTGCTCTTTTGGAAATTCACAACCTTTTAGAATTCGTGTAGTCAATGAAATCAATGACAATTACGACCATTTCTATGTGAAACGTGCAGACTCTTCTAGGATTTACGGATTGGAATTAGAAGAAATATTTTCTCCAAATCGTGTAAATTATCTTGTCGACAACCAAACTTTGGTAGAAGATCATGTTGTAGGAATTCCTGTGGACGATTTTATTCTGAAAAACAAAACGATTAAAATTGAGAACCGTTTGCGCCTCGCTAAGGAATTCGTAAAATTCAATGAACGTTGTTTTGTGCGACTTTTGGGAGATATGCGGGCATACAATTTTGTTGTGGAAATCACCCAAGATTTTGACAATATTCAATACCGCCTAATCGCAATGGATTTTGACCAACAGAGTTTTGAAGGTCGAATGAACATTTACAGACCTCAGTTTTATAAAGACAACATTGAATTGGTCAAACTAGTGCAAGAAGTAATGAGCATTGAAATGGCTACGCAATACCAACGAATCGAGAGAGTTGCAATGAAGAAGCGGTTCTTTGCTTCTAAGCGCCGGACAAGAAGTTTATTGCGAATAATGAAAAAAGACATTATTTCAACAAAGAAAAATGTTGAAGTTTTGAAAAGTGAATTGGCCGTGTTTCATAAAAACAATAGCTTTCTAGAATTAAAAACTATGGGCGATTTACTAAACAAACACTTGGAAATCAGTTTGAAAATTGAGATATTATCAAAAGCTACATAGTTCTTTTTTTTATCGCAGCACCTTTTCTTAGAAGAGCGAACTGTGTTTCATATCATCCGTAAAAACCTTCAATAATTCATCTTTTCTCACTACATTTAACCGTTGTATCCTATAAAACATAACGGTGTCGGAAAACAAACCCAAATTTCAAGTAAAAAGCAGAATCTGGATCACAGCAGAAAACGGAACATATTTGGGTGAAGGGCGCATTGCTTTGCTCAAAGAAATCGAACTTCAAGGATCAATATCAAAAGCCGCTAAGGAGATGGGAATGTCTTACAAGAAAGCTTGGAGGTTGGTTGATTCAATGAACGGAATCGGCTCTGATGTACTTGTCAAACGAACGATTGGTGGCAAAGGCGGCGGTGGCACTCAACTTAGCGATGCAGGTCGGAAAGCGATAGAGCTTTTCACAGAACTGCGCGATGACAACCACAAGTTCCTTGACAAGAAAATGGCTCAAATTGATTTCCCAGGATGAAGTTGAACGCATTCATATTAGCTGGAGGTAAAAGTTCTCGAATGGGAGCCGACAAAGGATTGGTTCACCTCTCTGGAAAACCCATGATTCAATACATTATAGACATACTTGAGCAATTAAAACTTCCAATTCAGATCGTATCAAATAATTCAGAATACAAGCACTTCGGATATCCCGTTTTTAAAGATTTAATTTCAGACAAAGGACCAATCGGTGGCATTTACACTGCACTAAGTAGTTCCGACTCCGAAATGAATTTGATTCTCAGTTGCGACACGCCTTTTGTAAATTCCGCTCTAATCGAATGCCTTATTGCCGAATGTGAAAATCAAAACGTGACAATTTCAGGATATGAAGGTTGGCAACATCCACTCATTGGAATTTATTCAAAAAGTGGAATTAAAACGTTCCAATCTCAAATTGAAAAAGACGACCTAAAATTGAGTGAAGCGAATAAAATACTGAATGTAAAAGCCGTTCCGATGGATAACATCAAAGGAATTACGGCCCGCGCATTCGATAACATAAACACGATAGAAGAACTTAAAGAAGCAGGAAATTGAAAGTTGAAACTCACTATTATGGAATGATCTCAGATCGATTGGAAAGATCGTCTGAATTGCACACGTTTGAAACTGAGGGTGGCACAGTTAACCTACGCGACTATTTTGAAACACGTCATCCTGAGTTAAAGGAAGTCAACTATAAAATCGCTGTAAATCATGAGATCACCGATATGCTTCCAGCAAATATAGAAATTAACCAAATAGCACTCCTCCCTCCTTTTGCGGGTGGATAAATATGTTAAGTACAGAAGAACACGAAATATACAGCCGTCATTTGATTTTGGAAAAGATCGGATTGAGCGGGCAATTGAAACTCAAAAACGCAAGTGCGCTCGTTATTGGCGCAGGTGGATTGGGCTGCCCTGTTCTTCAATATTTAACAGCGGCCGGAGTTGGCACCATTGGAATTGCGGATCACGATACAGTTGAAAAATCAAACCTTCAACGACAAATTCTATTTGGGCATTCCTCGCTCGGAAAACTGAAAGTCGACGAAGCAAAAAAACGTTTGGAGGATTTGAATCCATTTGTGAATTTTAAAACCTTCGCCGATGGAATCACTATCGGAAATGCGATTGATCTCGTTTCTGCCTTCGATATTATTGTTGATTGCACTGACAATTTTGAAACACGTTACCTGATAAATGATGCGTGTTTCATCCAAAATAAGCCTTTGGTCTACGGTGCGATTCATAAATTTGAAGGTCAAGTTTCCGTTTTCAATTTAAACAACGGACCGACTTACAGGTGTTTATACCCAGATTTGCCAGACCCAAAATCGGTAAGCAATTGCGCTGACACAGGAGTAATAGGAATTCTTCCAGGAATAATAGGAACGTTTCAAGCGAACGAAGTGATTAAAATCATCACTGAAATTGGAACACCTCTCAATGGAAAATTACACGTGTTCAATGCACTTAACAATCAATCGAATTCTTACACTATCCCCAAAGTAGAATACGAAATTTACGAGAGAATTAAGATAAATGGATTTGATCAAAACGATTATCAATTTCAATGTGTAACTCCAGTTTTAGAGATTGATGTTGAAGCATTTTTAGAGAGTAAAAACAGCTTTGAGCAAATCATTGACGTGCGCGAATACAATGAATACCCAATAATTGAAGGCTTGGCATCAAACGTCATTCCAATGGGAGAACTGCATGTCAGGTTCGGTGAAATTGACCCGGATAAAAACACGCTGATCTTCTGCAAAAGGGGAATTCGAAGTCAAATGGCGATTGATTTTCTAAAAGAGCAATACAACTATAAGAACTTAACAAATTTGAAGGGTGGAATCACATTTTATCCTTTTGAACAAGAAAAATAAGAAATGAAAAACTGTTTTAAAGAAGGAGCAATATCATCTGATTTTATTGGAACATCGATTGCGCATCATCAAGTGAAAACGAACATTGGAGCGCACCAAATATTTTTGGGTCAAGTAAGAGCCGATATTATCGATAGCAAAGAAGTAATGGCAATCGAGTACAGCGCTCATGAAGTAATGGCGAACAAAGCATTCCATGATATCCGTGAAGCGATATTTGACAAATTTGATTTAACGTGCATGCATATCTATCATAGCCTTGGAGTTGTGAAAACAGGAGAAATTTGTCTCTTCGCGTTTGTTTCATCGAAGCATAGAAAAGAAGTTCAGCGGGCCATTGAATACTTAGTTGAAGAAATTAAGGAAAAGGTTCCTGTTTTTGGGAAAGAGCTTTTTGAGGACGGGAGTTTCGTTCATAAGGTGAACTTGTAGAGTTAGGAGTTTTAAAAAAATATCGGTCGAAAGATCAAAAAATCGAACAATCGAATGGTCGAAATAACACATAAAAACACAACACTAAGAACTGCAGTTGCGCAAGCCATTGTTCAGGTAAGTTCGCAAGAAACGATTGATGCAATTCAGAACGACTTGGTTCCGAAGGGGAATGTTTTTGAAATGGCGAAAACGGCTGGATTGTTTGCGGTAAAGAAGACATCGGACATTATTCCTGATTGTCATCCCTTACCAATCGAATATACTGGTGTGACGTATGAAGTGGAAGGATTACAGATTAAAATATTGATTGAAGTAAAAACAATTTACAGAACTGGAGTTGAAGTTGAAGCAATGCACGGAGTAAGTGTGATTGCCTTAACGATGTACGATATGCTCAAGCCAATTGACAAAGGAATTGAGATTCAGAATGTGAAATTGGTTAAGAAGAAAGGCGGGAAGTCGGATTTCAAGGACAAGTTTAGAAAAGATATAAAAGCAGCTGTTATTGTATGTTCTGATACGATATCTGCAGGGCAAAAAGAGGACAAAGCAGGAAAGGCAATCATTGCAAAATTGGAATCCGCACACGTTGAAATCGTTGATTATTTAATTATTCCTGATGAATTTGATCGAATTCAAGAAGTTACATTGAACCATGTTTCGCAAGGAACGGATCTAATCATTTTTACTGGAGGTACAGGTTTATCGAAACGAGATGTTACGCCAGATGCGTTGGCGCCATTGTTGGATCGCGAAATACCGGGCATAGCGGAAGCAATTCGAAGCTATGGACAGGAGCGCACGCCCTATTCTATGCTCTCAAGAAGTATTGTCGGAACAAAAGAGCAAAGTGTGATTATGGCTCTGCCTGGATCTACAAAAGGGGCTTCTGAATCCATGGACGCGGTCTTCCCCGCCCTACTTCATGTATTTCAAATCTTTAAAGGCGCACGCCACGATTGATGAGTAAAACTTCAAATCATATCTTTGATAAATTCGGTCGAAAGCACGATTATTTGCGCATTTCTTTAACGGAACGTTGCAATCTTCGTTGCTTCTATTGCATGCCTGAAGAAGGTGTTCAATTGCGCGAAAAAGCCGAATTCATGACACCCGAAGAGTTGCTCTCAATCGCTAAAACGTTTGTTGATTTGGGCGTCAAAAAAATACGGTTGACGGGCGGAGAACCTTTGATAAAAAAAAACGCCGAACTCATTATTCGCGAATTGGGAAAACTTCCTGTTGAACTTTCCATAACAACAAATGCAGTTATTGTCGATCGTTTTATCGATATTTTCAAAGAAGCAGGAATCAAGGCAGTAAACGTCAGTTTGGATTCACTCGAAGAAGACAGTTTCAACGCAATATCAAGAAGGAATTATTTTAAGGAAATCAAGGACAACATTCAATTGTTGCTCGAAAACGATTTCAAAGTCAAAATAAATGTTGTTGTGATCAGAGATGTAAACAATCATGAAATCAATGATTTTGTACGTTGGTCAAAAACGGAAAATGTCCACATTCGTTTTATTGAATTTATGCCTTTCGATGGAAACAGTTGGAAGTCGGAAAAAACGATTTCATTTAAAGAGATCTTAGATCTAGTCGATTCAGAATTTGGCGTTGATGGCTATACAAAACTAGAAGGCGAACCGAACGACACGTCTCGAAATTTTGAATTAAAAGATGGCGTTGGCACCTTCGGAATTATCAGCTCTGTTACAAATCCATTTTGTGATTCATGCAATCGAATTCGACTTACCGCTGACGGAAAAATTAAAAATTGTTTGTTCTCAGAAGATGAATCTGATCTACTTTCCCTGTATCGAAATGGAGAAGACATCGAACCGATTATTCGAAAGACATTCCTGCTAAAACAGAAAGAACATGGAGGACTTGCGGCTTTTAGCAATGAAGACGTTGCAGGACATAAGAATCGAAATATGACTTCAATTGGAGGTTGATAATTAAGAGTTTAGATGGATTATTGGACCGCTTCTATTTTGGATCGTCGTTCAGACTCTTAGATCAATCGCAAGCTCCTTTTTAGATTGTAGATGTTAGACAATGAAGTTTCAATATAACCCCCAGAAAAAGACCGCTTTAATCAACACACTCCAAACAATTCACTACCTTTAAGGATGCCCAAAACAGCAATCATTCTTGGTGGAACTGGACTTACAGGAAGTCTTGTCTTGAAAATTTTATTAAACGACGAGCGCTACGATTGCGTGAAATTATTTTCTAGGAATTCTGTCGGTCAAAAGCATCCGAAGCTAAAGGAATTCCTCGTCGATGTTTTGGGTTTGGAATTAGTAAAATCCGACTTCACCGCTGATGAAGTGTATTGTTGTATTGGAACTACGAAGAAAAAAACGCCCGATAAAGATCTTTACACGAGAATAGATTTCGGGATTCCTGCAAAAGCCGCCAAACTCTGTGCAGAAAATGGAGTCCATACAATGTCAGTTATTTCGGCTATTGGAGCAGATTCAAAAAGTAAAATTTTCTACAACAGAACGAAGGGAGACATGGAGCAAGCGGTTCTTAATTCTGGAATTGAACGCACGTATATTCTAAGGCCAAGTCTGATTACTGGCGCGAGAAAAGAGAAACGCTTTGGAGAAAAGTTAGGGTCAGTTGTCTTTAAAATTCTAAGCCCTTTACTTATTGGAAGCCTAAGAAAGTACAGGGGGGTTAAAGGCGAGCGTATAGCAAATCGAATGGTTCAGTTGGCCAATTCTGATGCATCTTCTAAATTTGTTGAATCAAACGAGATTTAGCTTTCAATTTTACTTAATTTCGCACCATGAGAAAGCCGTTGCCAAAGAAGAAGAGAAAAACGAATGTTGTTAAAGAAGACAGCAAGCAAGATTTGATTTTCGCAAATTATTTGATCGAAGACATTACTGCTTTTGAATCGCTTCTTCCAAAGAAGGAGACGGATCCAATAAGCGCCGAATTGACGGTTGAAATCTTAGCAAGTGTAAAGAAAATAAAATCTCGATTGGAAACATTTTCCACCTCTTTCAGAGCAAGATACGATAGTGTACGCTTCAATAAACTACAAAGCATCTGTAAAGCGTTCCTTAGAAACGGAAAAGAAAACCCGAGTTACCGTTATGCTTTTCTTCTAAAAGAGCTCACAGGAGGCCGCGAGGAGTTGTACAAGCATATTGGATAACTTTTAAATGAAGAATGAGGAGTTATAAATTATGAGTTATACCGAACTGAATTCTAGTAGGATTTATGATTGATGTACTTTTAATTGTAAGCAGCGAAACAGAACTCGTAATTTCCCCCTAATGCTATTCATAAAAGCGCAAATATTGCAACTTCACAGCTAAACTTCGCGCGCACATACGCGTTGACATTTGAGTTCAGCTTGACTAGACTTAAACTTTCAAACCACTACCATCATGACTGGAAACATATCCTTAGACGAATTTCCGGGTCTTAGTACTTGGCTTTTGCGATAAAGTTGGCAATCACTAAAAAGAGAAGTATGAGCATTCCGTTTGTAACTATATACGCTGGCCTGGGTAGGTTCCATAAGCTAAAAGCTATGTTGCTAACTATACCAATAGTAAAGAAAAGCATTCCAACGGTTCTTACGTTCGTGGCAGTTCTTCCATTTTTGTATGAAACTCCAATGGCTGTAATCAAGGTTACTAAGGACATTACGCCAGTTCCGATTCCAATTAATTCTTTATTTCCTCCTTTTGCTAAAGCGAATAATCCATAAGCAATCAATGCTGAAAGGCCTATTGCCGCAATCATCGGTACAGTTTTAATTTTCATAGTATTATTTTTCTCCATTGAATGGTGGTGGTGCAAGAGCAACTAATTTCAGTACTTCTGGTACGTTTTCAGCCAATTGCCAATTCGACATTCCAGGCATCCAAACATGTGTTTCTTTGGCTACCTTTTTTTCTGTTATTAGTCTTGACAACTCTGATTCCGAAAGAGGACCAACTTGGTTTCCCTCTACAACGGCGTAGAACAAACTATGTTTTACCTGTCCCATTGGGTTCATCGCGCCTGGAACGTGCATATTGCTCATGGTTTCATTCATCGATTTTACCATTTGCTGTGCAATAGACATACCCAATCCAAATTCGAGTAGTCGATCCATTGAAAAAAAACTGTTGTCATCCATATCATTCGAAATTAAAGCCCACAATGAAAAACAAATTCCATTGCGGGCCGATATAATTTTATAATCTATTAAATAGTAGGCGGCGCAGGTGGCGTCGGCGGTCCAGGTGGTGGCGGTGGTGGTGGCGGAACAGCAGCGAATAATCCGCTTAGTTCTTGAACTGTACCAGCCAATGCCCATTCCGACATTCCTTGCTTCCATACATGAGTTTCTTTTGTCAATTGCCCGTCCTGTAACATTTGTTGAAGTTGTGGGAAGCCAAACGGACCTCCTTGTTCTCCATTTATGGAAACGCTATATTGGACTTCAGGTGTCGGTGGTGGTGTTTTATTTGGTTCATTCATACCTCCCATCATTCCACCAATAGCTCCAGCCATTTGTCCACCAACGGCTCCGCCCATGGCCATACTAGCCATCATAGAGCCGGGGTCCATTCCTCCTCCTCCAGAGCCTCCGGAACCTCCAGAGCCCATTTTCCCCATACTCTCCGCTGCCGTTTTTGCAACATCCGTTTGTTGGTTTAATTGATGAGCGCCCATGTTCATGCCTTCAGTTTGAAGTTTTTGTGCACGTTGCATTTCCTCACGCTGAATTCGCAAAGTATCTTCCATATTACCAGCGTTAATTCGCTGTGTATCTTGAAGGTTAGTGATATTAACATCTGTTTGAGCTTCAACTGTTTTCGTTGTTTGTTCTGCCGTCACTTTTCTTAATTCAGCATATCCAGGAGCTTCTTTGTCAGCCTCAACATCGGCTATGTCCAATCCCTTCATGTTAACGCCAAAATCAGCTTCAAGGCGAGGCTTAAGATATTGAGCAACTAGATCATTAATTTCAAGAATTTTCCGTTCCATTTGTAAAACAGGCATTCCTTTATCAGCAGGAATGTTTGTTACGACACCTTTGATGTATTTTGTGACAGCATCTTTAATTTGCTTTTTGAAATCATCCAATTCAAAATTGATAAGACGGTTGAGCTTAATAAATCCTTGAACATCGGTTATATTGAATGTGATTGTTCCTCTGACTGCCATAGGTACTGCAAAATCTGCAAATCTTGGGTCAAAAACATCGAAATAAGGAATACCAAATCTGATTTGAACGTTTCCAGATAAATTAACAAAATAAATTTCAGCCTGAAAAGGAGATCCTCCTCCAAAACCAAGTCCAACAATTTTAGATAATATTGGAAAGTTAGCAGTCTTTATTGTTTGATCATGCGGACCTTCAATAAAATCCTGATTCGGTCCATCTTCCTGTTTGTATACGAAAACGGCCATTTCACCATCTTTAACGCGAAGGCTACTTCCGTAACGGATTGCATTTTCTTTTTTGGTAGAGTTTGCTTCACCTGATGGGCGCCATTTCCAAACTAAGTATTCTTGTTCGTCGCAGCGGATGACATCCATCAATCCGCCTTCTTCTTTTTTTCCGAATAATCCCATAATCGATGTTTTATTTAATATTTAATTCTTTTGCATAACTATTAATTTCATCCAATATCTTCTTGTCGTCTTTCATCGAAAATCTGGCTTTCATTACTATTTGTTCACACTTTGTTTTCCAAACTGGAACGAATTCGTTGTGTGCTAAATTTTCTGGTTGTTGTTTCGTAAGAAAATTTCCAGATTGCTTTGCTTTGGGAACAGCCATCGATAGAAATTCTAAAATATCATCCTTTGTAGTTGGGATTGGAAAATTTGAAATAATTGTTCTCTTTTTCCCGTTTATTTTGTCTCCTCCGCCAAGGCCATAAGCTTTCCCCATTAAACCCCCTAGTGCTTTCCCCATAGACATTCCACCATCCTCTTTTCGCTCATTTTCGGCTTCATTAAGCATTTTAAATAATTTCTCAATTGAAACATTTGATTCTAGGTTTGAAAATTCATGACCGCAATCAACACATTTAATCTGAAATGATTCTACCATTCCTCCGCAGGCAGGACATTTTTTTATATCACCAAATTTATCAGATTTAGGAGCGGCAGGAGCGGCAGGAGCATCTTTCTCCATATTCTTTTTCTTTTCGAAAAGTCTGGCATCCAAAACCATCTCGAATTCGTCTAAATCGACGCCTAATCCTTCAGCTTTTTTAAATAGAACTTGCTTTTCTTTTTCTGTTAGCTCTCCGTCCATGAGGGCCATTTCAATAAGTTTTTCTAATTGTTCGTTATACATAATTTAGCAGAGTATTTTGTTGATTATTTTTTGGTCTAGTTTTTTTGTCTTGGATTTTTTTAAGGTGTTTAAATATATAAAATTTTATTCAATGCTTTGGTAATCAAGAGCAAGAGAATGGTGGTGAAACAAGCAAGAATTTCTCACTCTTACAATCGTATGTTTCTTTTAAAGTTCATCTTCACTTAATACGACCAAGAAATCATCTTCATTCAGCGTAACTGTTTGGCTTTTGTCTAGGTTGAGTGTTACTCCAAAGTTGACAGCTGCATTTTTGCTTTCACTTCCTTTTCTTATCCCAAGACAAATTTCATTTCGCTGATCAGCTAGTCCAATGAGATCTCCGAATGTTGTTTTTATTGGGAAAGTATCACTGTATAAGCCAATTGATTTCACATAGATTTCGCTTCCATCTTCTGAAAAGATGTCTTCATAAAATTTCATAATTAGAGGCTGTTCGCTCAGCTGTGCCAAAATCATCGTTATCAATTTGTTACTGATAATGAAGTCATCTACATCTGTTTGAGTAATAATCTCTTGATTTTCTGAATTCAGAACTTGTGTAATAATTTTTGTATCAACTTCTGGTAGCTTGGATTTTATCTTCCTTAGAAGAAGTAGAATGATCAAGGTATCAGAGTCAATTTTATCCGGATGTTGCTCTTTCGAATCTTGCGAAAGAATAACGACGTTGTCGTATTTAAATGGGTTGGCCGCTTTCAGGCTTTCAAGATCAAATGGATCTGAATCTTCTAGTGTGATTTCAAATCCTTCGTACAATTCTTTAAGTTCTTCAACGCGCGCTTTTAGCTGATCGCTTGCTGATTTTATTCGAATATCAAACTTAGAACCATCACGCAAATAGTCAGTAGATTCGTTAATGAAAATTTCTGCAAGGCTGTGCCATCCGAGGATGAGGATATTTTTTTGTTTTTGCTCTTGCTTACTATTCACTAATTTTAATTCATTCAATTTATGGATGGAAGAAGATTCCAGATGTATGGTTGAATCATCCTCGGCAAGAATAAGAACTTGATCTTCTTCTTTGAGGATATAATCTTTTCCAGGTCGCAAAACCATGCCGTCATTTTCATTATAAATACCAAGCGGGATCCCATCTTTAAATCGAAACGGCAATTCTCCAAAGGGTATTTCTCCCCAATTCGCTTCGTAAAAATAAATTTCGCAACCATCAAAAGATAAGATTTCATTATAAACCATTTCCAATCCACTTGTAAGAGATGTTTGAACCAACAATTTACCCATGATTTCCCAAGAATCTAGAGCTATAATATTCTCATCTTCAAAGTATCCGATTAAGTCGCGTTTGGCTGAACTGAATATTTCAGCGATTATTGGGAGTTCATTTTTTCCACCTTGACATGCAATAATTGCCATGATAGCTTTAACGCTTTGAACATCGGAGAACATTTTATCGTCCTCGCTAGCACTTTCTGAACAATTGGCAAGAAGGATGATTGATCTTGCTCCCTCAATATTGATCCTCTTCAATTCGTTGATATTCGCAAAGTCCCCTGTTGTAGTTATAATGCGCGTTGTCAAGCTATTTGGAATTCTTTTCGTAATCAAGTCCTCCATTTCTTCTTTATCCTCGTTCGATAGAATGACTACAGCTGCATCTTTTTCACTTTCATTCGCCAGCATTAACTCACGAATAATATCTACGACTCTTTCGTTCCATCCTAAAATCAGGGTAAAATCTTCTTCCAATACTTTTCCTCTTCCTTTTCGGAAATTATAAAATACTTTCTCAAGTGTAGTTGTAATAAAGGCGATGAGCATTGAGAGAATGATAACACCAACAACCCCTGACATTATCGTTGTGATTTTTAGCCAAGTGGGAGCTAAGTTGTCTTGATTCATGTTTCCCGGATCGGTCAACTGCAGCCAAGTATACCAAATATCATCTAAGAAGCTATCAGTATAGCCCAAATCGGGCCAAATCCACAGAATTACCCCACGCATTAAAATTATAAATACGAAAAGGACAATAAAAACAACAAACAAACTAATGAATATGGATGACCCGCCTTTATTTAAGTATTTTTCAAAACGGTACTTAAGCTTCTCTTTAAATGATGCTTTCATAGTGTTGTTCTAGTGATTCAATTATTTTTCAAGATTCTATTTTTTTTCTAAAAGACAGAAATGAGAATAGATTAAAATTGAAAACCGTAGGGTCTTAAGATATAGATGTGTTAAAAAAAGGGAGTCAATTTTAAAATTAACTCCCTTTAAAAAATTTAAAAGTCGTCTAGGTCCGGCATGTCTGGCATATCAGGCATGCTCTCTAACGCATCCATAGCATCTTTAGCCATTTTAAGAGCATCTTCCGTATCACTATCCATTGGAATATCACCCATTATGTCTAGTAAACTCCCGTAAGAATCTAAAGCAGCGTCTAGGTCATAATCTAACCCAGCTTCCATATCCAATGCTAATTTGGATAAATTAACTAACGCCTCAATTTCACTCCCGAATTCTCCTTCGGAATATGAATATAATTCATCCATGCGCATTTTTAATTCTGCGGCTTCTTCAATAGACTCGCTTTCTAAAAGAGAGGAATATTCTTCTACGAGATTCTTGTATTCGTCCATCGCTTCAGTTGCTGATGAGAAACTATAACCCTCGTCATCTTCATCCATATCTTCATCCATATCTTCATTAAGTGATACTGCTGAGTCGTCAGGATTGTCTGATTTTGAATCTCCTCCACAAGAAGTTACTGCTAGTGTTAAGGGTAAAAATAATAGCCCCAAGTAAATGATTTTTTGTTTCATCTGTTTTATATTTATTTGTTTTGTACTAAAGATATCCATGTGCGATCTAATAATTGATACATCTATGATACATCTTGAAATAAATGATCGAAATTTTAAAATCGGAGCTACAACTGGAATTAGCATAGAGTAGAGTGTCAATTTATGTCAGATGGAATTTTGGTCGATTTATGAGAGACGCCTAATTATAATACGATTCGGAGGTTTTTCGGTGTTGATAAGAGCTCTGTATTTGTACCTAGAATAAATACTTTAAACGTCTGAATTACTCACGAACACAATCCAAAACTGTTACACCTGTTACAAAAACTTGGTTTAGGTCAGGCTTTTATTGTTTACGTGCAGTAGATTAAGCCTTAAGGAATGCGTATAAATAACTATAAACACACGTAAACAATAGAAAGTTACTTTTTGTATCAAAAAATAGATTGTTTATACGAGTTCACTTTTTACACTACGAGGTAGCGAATGGAATAGTAATAGTGTTATTGTATATGTTGAGGTGGCAAAAGTTTAAAGCATAAAAAAAGCCACTCGTTAAAGTAGCTAATTCTATAGTTAAATGGATAAATAGTTAAAAAGCCCGAACAGCCCGAACATAGAATAAGAAGTCCTTAGGGCCGGTGAAATTGTCACCAACGGTGAAATCCTGAAGCCACGCACCATCGTCTCCATCCTCCGTAGAACTCCAATAGTAGAAGGTGGTAAAGGCGGGATTGGTTATTACAGCAAAACCGCCTAGCCCTGCTATATGTAGATTAACATACATCATATCCAATTCATCTTCTGAAGGTAAATACCAATCTGTATAGCCACCCGAAGTTAAATTATCACAAACACTCGCTGCAGGACATGTACTACCGCTAATTACAGCACGAGCAATACTTTTTTTTGTGTTTTGAACACCTCCAAAAATCCCATTCGCATGTGCCCATGTATCGAAATATGAAGAAGACCATTGATACCCTCCGGGTTCATCTGTTGCTTTAGCAACCAGTCCGTGACAACCTGAACCATCTAAGAAAAAGATAATACCGCCCGCGTAGGTATCGCCTATTGCTAAACCGCATGCGCTTGTAGTGCTAACTATATAAGGACTAACAGAAGTTCCAGCACCAGTGACACTTATGCCTGTTCCTGCGTTTAAACTTGTGTATGGCTGCATTTCTACTCTACCAAACTGATCACATCCGTCTCCGTTATCTATATTGCCATCATCACAATCCTCACAACATATATCTAAAAAACCATCTCCCATATTTGGCGGTGGAAAATTTGTAGATACTGTATATGGATCTCCTGTTGTTCCAGTTCCTGTTATGGTAACGTTGGTACCAGCAGCTTGTGTAACTCCACCTTGTCCATCTGCTCCATCTGATCCTTGTGGTCCAGTTGCTCCGCCTGCTCCTGCTGGGCCTGTTGCTCCATCATTACCCGCTGGGCCTTGTGGGCCAGTTGGTCCTTGACCGTTTCCAGATGTTTTCGCATACAAGGCATACGGTACACTCATTAACTGACTTGTACCCATAACAACATACGTCGTGCCACCTGTGGCATCGATAGCTGTTTCAATAAAGTACGGTCCAGCACTCCAATCAATAGTAGCAAAATCGTCTGTTGTATTTCCTGTTCCAATTTCAATATTTACCAACCCATATGCATTCGACGTTGGACTGAATGTCTCAGTATACACCGCTGTGCCTCCAATACTTCCTTGTTGGATAGTCATACGCATTCCAACAGCTTGGTTATTTAATATATTGTTCCCAGC
>TARA_B110000902_G_scaffold78430_1_pt1 | contig 44915 bp, 39 predicted proteins | sample TARA_B110000902 | Tara Oceans TARA_B110000902 (sample SAMEA4398009) | marine metagenome | biome: Polar Biome; feature: [SRF] surface water layer (ENVO:00010504); material: water (ENVO:00002006), including particulate matter (ENVO:01000060) such as... | depth 5 m | reverse complement strand
AAGAGAGTACGAATAACCTGAACCTGGAGCAGTACCCATAAAAGCGGTAGGCCTGCTAATATCATAATTACTTAAATATGTGTTAACAGTAGCATCTGGATCTAACATAGTGCCAGCATTGACGTACCCATCAAACTGATCACTCATAGCAAGATAACCTCCAAAAGGTGAGGCATGAACGGGTAACGTATAACTAGCCTCATTGTCTGCAGGCAACTCATCACGTTGCAATGATTTCACAGTTATCACGTGTGCCCCCCCCTCGTTAAATGTTGGCACACCAGCAAAAGTAAACGATGCAGTAGCACCAGCTGCTATAGGACCTGCAACCACTTCTTCAACAGCCGCACCACCGTTCACACTATACTGTACGGGTATATTCGTTAATGTACCTGGTCCATTGTTCTTTAGAGTAGCAACAACCGCTTCGCTATACGGAGGACACACATTTGCACCAGTCATATCTACACTAACCACTTCTACCTCTACAACGTACTCAATAGCACCAAAATCCGGATATATTGTATTTCTAGATGCTCCAGAAAAATCAGTTGTGATGCTAGTTGGAGTACCTCTATTTGCCATTTGTTGACTTCTTGGTGTAAAATCTCCATTTGCTGGGTCAGTATACATTGGGTCTATCGAAACAGTATTTGGGAAAGCAGCAACCAAATCTTCCAAGTCAAATACACTCACTCCGAAAATATGTATATATCTCCAAGTAAGAAACGGAGAACCAGGTACAAGAAGGTTATTGTAAGAAAATACTCCGCCACCATCGCCCCTTATTCCAAATAACAAACCATTATCCAGCTTAGACACAGTGATAATGTTATGTCTAACCTTAGAATTGCCTGCCACGAAAAGTCTGACACCTACAATTTCACCGCCTCTCCCCGAAGCATCATTACTGCAGTTTATTGTATTGTGTTCAACATTTTTAAGGCCACCACCACCATCTGCATTTCCAGAAATCCAAACAGCGTAGATAGAACTACGAGTATGTAAATCAATAATATTATTATAGATATCTACATTGCTAAAGCCGAAACTGTGCTGCCAGAAGACGCCATAAATCGTGCCAGATGCACTGGTAGAAGGGGATATATTGTGAATGTAGTTACGATCAACTTCACATTTTTCATCTGCTACTGCGTAAAAACGTGTGCCATAGTGATAAACCCCATAACGCTGAGGTCCATGTAAAGTTAAATCAGTAGGGTTGTATATCTCATTTCCGCGAACAACAACTCCTGCAGTATTTATTAGGTGAATTCCGAATTCATAAAAACTTGAGATATCATTGTTTTCGATTAGAACATTTTGGTCGGCACCATCTCCGTCAGACTGAAGTAAAGCTATTGCACAAAAAGAACCGCTATTCCCACTACCAGAACCCGCATTATCAAACGTATTGTTACTAATAGTAATATTACGCTTAGTCGCTGTACCCCTATCGCTAGAGTGAGCTCCACCACTTTCAGACACCAATAGGTGTACCGAAGTACTCTCAGTTAGACTACCATCTAATTTAGTAAACGTACAGCTATCAATAGTCACATCTGTACATTCGTCTCTCACTCGCATACATCTTCCGTTAGCATTGCGACTTTCTATTCCCAGATTCTTTAGAGTGATGTAAGAAACTTCTGCAAATGTGATGACCTCATCAACATTGCTAAATATTCTTGCTCCATTACCGTCTATAGTAATCGTATTGGTAGCACTAGCACCTGTGATTTTTGACAACCTTAAAGTATCATCATAGGCAAGTTGATTTACGGTAACTGTAACTGCACCGCTAACACCAAGGGTGTTTAGACTATCTGCTAGTTCGGTGAACGATACAAAGTTTGTTGAAGATGCCCCCATAACTGGGTTTAGAGTATAAGCACCATTAAGTTGAGCTGAAGCCGAGCCTGCAAAGAGCATAGCACCAAATACAACCAGTGATTTTAATGTGAAACGCCAATTTCTTTTGTAATTTTTTTTCATAACTTGTTTTAATGTTTTAATGTGTTTAAATGAATAATAAGGCTCTAACGTACGACCTAAAATGAAAACAACACCACACCTGCCCACCCAAAACCTGTCTTATGACACTGAGCAGACACAACTAGGCTCTTTATGACAGAAAAATTAGAAATCGTATAGAAACAAACCACTAATCAAGGTGAATTGCAGCTATATTTTGTTGTCAAGGTCTACTTATGTTCAATTTCCTTAAATCTGAATAGTCTTCTATCGACCATAGCGTTACAGAAAAAAGCTAAATCAGCTTAATTCTACGTAGTCAATATGCTAATAATTAGCAAATTACACTTATGTGGACCTTACAACATTTCCAATATATGACTGCATCATTATGTGACATTAAAATCCAAAAAAAATGGTTTTATTAGCAGTGAAAATAAATCCATTGCTGATACCAAAAAAAACGCCTGCTGTACGTATTCTAGACGCAACCTTTAACATGTTTTTTGAAGGGCAAGTGGAAAATGTCTCCATTGAACAAATCTCCTTGAAATCGGGAGTCCCTATGGATGACCTTCTTGCTATTTACCCCTCGCTAGATGCCATTACCAAAACCCTCTCTGAGCGAAGTATTGCTGTGCTCAAGGCGAAAGGAGAAACCCTTGCACAACAAAAAGGAATAAACACATTGCGAGAACTTATCTCCAATGATTTAGTTTTTTTTTATAGACTAGCAGTAGATAGAACATTACTCACCGAGCAAACTATGGAGGGCCATGTCTCTGCATTGCAAAATTTTGACAACTATTTCGATACCGAAATGCCTAAAATATATGCTAAATTTTTTACTCACAACAAAGATCTACTGCCTTCTGGAGATATTGATGTGCAGTTCTATGCACACTTTATATCACACAGCCTCAAGTTTTTCAATTTCAAAACACTTGTTGCCTACGAGAGTAGTTCTAAGGGGAGAAAAGCCGTAACAGAACAGATAATAGGAAGCCTCTTCGGAAGAAACTCATTGGATTTGCCAACATTCCAGAAGTAATATATGCCAACAAGACCAAGCTACCGAAAAAAAATATTTGACGCATTGCATCATTTAGGCACAACAATAGGTGACCCAAGTACTATTGACTTTAAAATGATCGCAAAGGAGGCTCACATTAGTGTTTCCAATATTTCAAGAGAATTTAAAGATTTATCCCATTTGTTTTATGAAATTTCTGTAGAAAAATTTAAAGAACACGAAGCTCTGTCAACAAAAATAACGCGTCTCCCAGGAGTATATGCACTACCTTCTTTGCTCAAGCATGATTTAAAAATGATATTCTATTTTGTACGTGATTCTAAGAACCTCGATGGAAAAATTAAGGCAGATGCCGCTTTGGATTACGTAAAAGACTACATAGAAACCGAAATGCCCAATTTTTACTTTGACATCCTACGGTACAACCCAGACTTACTACCCAATAGTGATATCAATGCTAAGCTGTACTCCCAATTTATAGTACACAGTATGTTCTTCTTTACCAAAAAAGAGTTGCATAGCATAGAGCCCGATAGTAGATCGCTTACAGGTATGACTCGGAAGCTGATCAATAGTCTATTCTCTTCGTCTAAAGCAGCTATAAAAATAGAGTAGTTTCCCCAAAGGATCCCAATTTAAGAAAGGCGTGTTATGCCGAGTCTTTCTTCTATAAACACCTGGGTCTCCCTCTCCACACTCTCTATGTCTTGCGAGAAGTACTGATTTGCCACAGCGTGTACGCCTACATTAGCAAAGGCTACTTTTTTCTTATTTGTAGAACCCAGTTGTTCGTACATTTCTATTAGATGACTTACCGATACTACGTTATCTTGCTCCTGTTCGTTCTTATAATAGTACCCTACAAAGGTGGGCACTTTTACTTGCTCAAAAGTAGATTGAGTCATAGTTCCCTCTAGTAGCCGTTGCAATTCTACGAGTGCTTCTAGTCTATACTTTAGGTGCCAATATTGCTCTGCTTTTGTTGGAGCTTTCCATTCGTGGTAATTACATCCTTTTACGATGCGAGCTATGTGAATACCCCACGGACCAGCAAGCAAGAAACTCTTTGGATCAAAAATCTTAATATTGGGAGAATAGCAGATCAAGCTGTGTATTTTATTTTTGTCAGAGGCTAAAAATAACGCTGCTGTACTGCCTGTACTCGTGCTCATTATTATCACACTATCTCCCATAAGACGAGCGAGTCTAAGAGCCTGCTTGGCAGACTCTAAATATCTCTCCGCAGTGAAATAGAGCATAGGCTCCTCCTCCTCCAAGCCGTGGTCTGCAAGCAAAGGAGCATACATATTCATCCCATAACGCTTTGCAATATTGCGGTGTACGGGCCCTCCTTCTTCTGGCGATGCCGAGAAACCGTGGAGATACAAAAGCACATACTTGGTTTTCTTGCCCGCACTATCTGCCCAATACAATTGAGATTCATTGCCTTTTTTAATCGCCAAATGTGCTTGAGAGTTGGCAACAGCATCTACCACATAGTTTGGGTTAAAATCAGTAGGGTCCATAAGCGGGTTTGCGGTTGAATCTGCTCGAAACGCTTGCGGTTTTGGCCCCACAAAATAGGCTATGCACATAATGATAAGAATACCAAAAAATGCCCAAATTATCTTTTCCATCTCAACCACAAAAGTAACTTTGTATACGTTGGAATATGCTAAAAAAGAACAGGGATGGTTATCCGTTGCTTTTTATGAGTACTTTCGGCTTTTGTAATAAATAGGAAAAACGGATGATTTCAACCTTTAAACATATGTTTAAAACTAGTGCAACGAGTGCTTTTGTAGCACTACTTATGCTAATACACCTTGCAAGTACTGCACAAAACTTAACCATAAACGGTAAGGTAACCAACAAAGACCGCGAAGCGTTGATTGGAGCGTACATCACTGTACCTGCAGTAAAAGGCATAGGTGCTATCACTGATGAAAACGGAATATTCAGCCTACAGGTTACCCAATTTCCAGTGATACTAAAGGTGTCTTATTTGGGCTATGTAGACAAGAAAGTAACCCTAACTGAAGTCACGTCTAACCTCAAAGTAGTCATGAGCGAAAGCTCCGAAAATGTACTTACGGGTGCTCTTGTAAAGGCAAGTAGGGTTACCGAAAAATCAAAAGAAGCTCCACTTACCGTAGAGTCTATAGGTATAGAGGCTATAAAAGATGCTCCAGCAGCTTCTTTCTATGAGAGCCTAGGGAACCTTAAAGGAGTAGATGTAACAGCAGCTAGTTTGAGTTTCAGAGTGGTAAACACCCGTGGTTTTAATAGCACGAGCCCGGTGCGTTCGCTCCAACTTATAGATGGGGTAGACAACCAAAGCCCGGGATTGAATTTTGCTCTCGGTAATTTTCTAGGAGCAAGCGACTTGGATATACGCCGCGTAAATGTAATCGCCGGAGCAAGTAGTGCCTTCTATGGGCCCAATGCTTTCAATGGAGTAATAGCCATGGAAACGAAGGAGTCGTATGATTTTCCGGGAGTACTCACAGAACTAAAAGTAGGTGAACGAAACCTGAATCAATTGGCTATACGCTATGCAGACTACTTTACGAATGATAAAGGACGCAAAACCTTTGGGTACAAAGTAAATGCCTTTTATATGCAAGCCTACGACTGGGAAGCCGAAAACTATAACCCTACATTAGATAGCGATAATGACAAGAATAATCCTGGTGGCTACGATAGGGTAAACGTGTATGGCGACGAGGTATTGGCAAATGGAAACGACGACTACACCAATCCAACTCAAATATACAATAAGGGTGCAGGCTTAGGAGCCTTTTATAGAACTGGCTATCAAGAAAAAGACTTGGTAGATTATAACACCAATAACCTCAAACTCAACACAACGCTAAGCTATCGATTTAGCGATAGTGTTCAGCTGGACTATTCATTCAATTTTAGTACAGGAAACACGGTATACCAAGGTGACAACAGGTATAGGTTACAAGGCATCCGATTCTGGCAAAACCACATAGAGTTTAAGAAAAAAGACACGTACTTCATTCGTGCCTATAGCACCAATGAAAATGCTGGTGAGACGTATGACATTGTTACAACAGCATTTAGACTAAACGAGGCCGATAAGCCAGAAGGCGAATGGTACAATAGGTATGAGAGCACGTGGCGAAGAAGTAAATATAAAGAGGTGGAGGCTATGCCGGGGTATGTGGCATTTGACCCTAATATTCACGCATCTCACGATTCGTGGTACGAGACCGTCTACTTGCCATTTATCGATGCTAATAAAGAGGCCGTCTCTCAACTACATTCCGAAACAAGAGAAATCATTGACAGGTTCAGGTATACTCCTGGCACTTCAGATTTTGACAGTACGTTTAATGACATAAAATCGCGTTTATTTACTGAAAACGGAACGCGATTTTACGACAAATCCGCTCTGTATCACTTACAAGGAGAATACAAGTTCAAACCACAATTTGGTACTATTACCGTAGGAACCAGCAGTAGGTTGTACACTCCTGAATCCAATGGAACGATTCTGAATGACACAGGAGATGTAGTCATCCGTAATTTAGAGGCAGGTATATATGCCGGTATAGACAAGCGATGGATGGCAGACCGCATAATATTAAATATCACTTCGAGGTTAGATAAAAATCAAAACTTTGATTTTTTAGCCTCCCCAGCAGCTTCATTTATTTACAAGCATAGACCGAATCATGTCTTTAGAACTTCTTTTAGTTCTGCAATACGTAATCCTACGTTAGCAGACCAATATTTACTCTACGATGTAGGACGTGCTACGCTCATAGGAAATCTGAATGGTTTTGATTCTTTAATAGATATTCAGTCATTCAGAAACGCATTTGAGTCTAACATAGATTTGTCCCGTTTACAGTATTACGATGTAGACCCTATCCGTCCAGAGCAAGCCAAAACGTTTGAACTTGGATATAAAGGAAACATAGCTGACCAATCCGTATTTATTGACTTTGGATATTATTATACGGCATATAAAGATTTCATAGGGTACAACATAGGTATTAAGTCTGATTTTGATAACGTGCAAGGCTTACCGATAGGACCAGAGGTTTTTAGAGTGGCTGCTAATGCAAAGGAGACAGTGACTACTCAAGGTATCGCTGTTGGGGTAAACTACTTTTTTAAGAAGTACAATCTTGGGGGAAACTACTCGTGGAACACACTTAACAAAAAAGGAACTGACGATCCTATTATCCCTGCTTTCAACACTCCAGAGCATAAGTTCAATATTAGTTTTAGCGGTACCAGACTAAAGCTACCCGGTTTAGAAGGCGAGCATTTTGGCTTTGGATTAAACTATAAGTGGATTCAAGGTTTCGTATTTGAAGGTTCTCCTCAGTTCACAGGTACTGTACCAACGTACGATATGCTCGATGCACAAATAAACTACGAAGTACCCAAGTGGTCTATGACCTTTAAGCTAGGAGGCAGTAATATACTTGGCATAATGCCACTGCTAGACAAAGCAGGAGAAAATACACAACGCAGTGTCTTCAACAACTTAAATTACCAGGTATATGGCGGTCCATTTGTCGGTAGAATGGTTTATTTTTCAGTACAGCATAACCTTGTATTTAAAAAGAACTAATTAGGATTAAAAAATAAATAAATATATTGCAATACTTAAATTACTAAACATGAAAAAAAAATACTCAATTTTAACACTATTATTGGCTTTCACAGCCCTTAGTACAACTGCACAAACGAGGTACGTAGATGCTATCTACAGCAATGCAGACATCGAAGTTACATCTGACATAGAATTCGCAACGAATATTGACTTTCTGAGGTCCAAAACTTCGGATCAAGCTCAAGTAGGTGCAGACATCACCGAAATAAAGACTGCTCTATTTACAGGTCAAGCTATTCCCGCAAAGTATTTCAATGCTGACACCACTGTAGGTCTAAAAGTAACTACCCTAAAAATGGACATGTATAAGCCAAAAACTTCTGCAGACGCCACTACAGACAGACCAGTAATTGTATTCTTACACACAGGAAACTTCTTACCTCCGGGGGTAAACGGTTCGCCAAACGGTTCTAAAGCAGATAGTTCTGCAATAGTACTATGTACGGAATGGGCTAAAAGAGGGTACGTTGCCGTAGCCTTAAACTACAGACTAGGATGGAACCCCATTGCTACGAATGTAGAGGTAAGAAGAGGTCAACTGCTCAATGCAGTATACAGAGCTATACATGATGTGAAACAAGCTGTAATAATGCTAAAAGACGACGCATCTACTTACGGTATAGACGCTAATAAGGTAACACTTTACGGTGAAGGTACTGGTGCATATGTAGCATTGGCATATGAAACATTAGACAAGAATGAAGAAATGGAACTTACTAAGTTTAGACAAGGCGGTGTAGGTCCATCGTACATAGATAGAACAATAGTAGGAGAAATAGATGGTAGTGGAGGCCTATTAAACCTTTATACTGCGTCAACCACTTCTACAGAAATAGCTGCTGTTGTAACTACAGGTGGTGCATTAGCAGATACTTCTTGGTTAGAAGCAGGCGACGCTCCTATGATTTCGTTTCATTGTGTAAGAGATCCTTTTGCTCCTTTCAATGAAGGAACGGTAATCGTACCTACTACTAACGAAGATGTAGTAGATGTACAAGGTGCTAACTTATACGTACAAAAAGCCAATGCACTAGGAAACAACGATCCTATAAAAGATATAAAAGCAAACGATCCTTATACTGTAGCAGCTGAGGCAAACTATGGTGCTACTGTAGCCTATATCTACGATGACGAAGCAGAAATTACGATCAATACAGAAATGAAAGGATTATTCCCTGTACTGCTTCCTATTGCAGACAAAGTACTTAACAACCAGTCTAGCCCTTGGCAGTTTTGGGATCCAACATCTGCTCTAGCTATGCTAGAAGTAGGGCCTGCAGGATCTGGATTCACTGCTCACATGAATAGTCTTCAGTCTAACACGGATATGTCTCCTGAAAAAGGAAGAACATACATTGACACTATCATGGGTTATATGTGTCCTAGAATAGCCCTTATCAACGGAGATATTGAGCTTTCTTTACTAAACACGAACGAAGTATTGCCTAGCAATGCTGCTCAGGTATATCCTAATCCAGCTACCAACGTAATCAACATAGCAATAGATGCTAAGTACAATGTACAAAACATAAACGTATTGGATATTACGGGTCGTATCGTAAGAAATGCTGTTCCGGCAAACAGAGCAAGCATTAACTTAGAAGGACTGCAAACCGGTTATTATTTCGTAAATATAGCTACCACAGCTGGTACTATATCTACTAAGTTTATCAAACAATAATTGATTTAACAAATACAAAAAGGCCCGATATGCAAATTGCATATCGGGCCTTTTTTTGTGCCTATGTTTATATATTCCGTATTACAGAAAATCAACCTTACCTGAATCTAGGTTATAATATGCCGGAACAATTTTTACAGATCCAGATGAAACAGCATCACTTATTATAGAAGACCGTGAAACTAATTCTCCTGACGTTTTTTGTGCATTAATCTTTACAACGTCATTTACACTTGCATCTTCTGGTGCACTTGCTATAGCTGGAGCTATGTGTGCGAGTAAATGATTTAGGTTATGTCCATTGTCTCCACCTCCCATAGCCGCGGTTACCGCACCACAACTCTGGTGACCCAGAACTACGATAAGCGTACTACCACAATGAGCTACAGCATACTCTATGCTAGCTATAGTAGAGGTATTGGCTACGTTACCCGCAACTCTAAGCACAAATAGCTCACCAAGTCCTGCATCAAAAGCAAGCTCTGGCACTACTCTACTGTCTGCACAGCTCAGCACTATAGTATGCGGTTGTTGTCCTGTGGTAAGTGCAGCTCTCCGTGCACTATCTTGCAATTTACCGTCTAGCTTGTCTCCTATGAAACGGCTATTCCCTTCTTCTAGTCTATTTAATATTTCGTGATGATTCATACTTTGGGAACAAAAATAATAGAAAGTGGTTTGTCTAACTTAATTCCTTCCACCAATTTTTATTGGATTTAGAATTCAAGTTAAATAGCTCTCCTATTTCTGGGATTATGAATGCTTGAGATTGCTTTTTTGCCTCTGCTGAAAATCGTTCAACGGGTTCTTTCCAGTGGTGCATCGCTAAAGCAAATCCAGCCCAATGAACCGGCATTATCGTACGCACGTCTACATCCTTTGCTGCCTGCACACTTTCTTCTGGGTACAAGTGTATATCATGCCATAATACATTGTACTGACCGCACTCCATAAATGCAAAGTCAAATGGCCCCAGCCTCTCTCCTATTTCTTTAAAATGATCTCCATATCCACCGTCTCCGCTAAACCATATTTTTTCATTGGAGCTTTGGATAGACCACCCGCCCCAGAGACAGCAAGACTGATCGCGTATGGCTCTACCAGAAGCATGACGTGTAGGCGTATAGGTTATTTTTATGCCTTCAAACAATCTATCCTCCCACCAGTCAAATTCCGAAATTTGATCATTGGATACACCCCATTTTACTAGATGACGTGCAGCACCAAGAGCTACATAATAGTTATTAATCTTGGGCATTAGTTTTTCCATACTCGCTAGATCAAGATGGTCGTAATGGTCATGCGTGAGTAGCATAAGATCTATTTCTGGCAACTCATCTATGATAGCCAGCGTATTCTCCGAAAAGCGAGCTACCGAAAAAGGAGCTACAGGAGCTGCATTGGGACCAAACATAGGATCTATAAGAATCGTCTTGTTATCTACACGTAGCAAAACTACAGAATGCCCAAACCATATCATCTTAGCCTTATCTGACGGAGCTAGAAAGGCCTCTTTATCGAATACAACAACAGGCAACGGCTTCGTTGGGATTCTTCCTTTTCTATCAAAAATTTGGCGATAGATGAGCTTTGGGACATTCCATGGTCGTATGTCTACACCAGTTCTTTCAAAATTGTAAAACTTCTTTTTTTTCCACTGCGGAGAACGTGAATAGGTGTCCTTAAGTGCTGTAGAAACCTTACCGCCAAATTGTCTAAAATACCTCAATACTACTCCCTACTCAATGCGTTAATATCCTTGTTTTCCAAGTGTTTCAACGCTTGGTTAGCCGATACTGCATTGATCATAGCCTTGCCCAATTTTTTACTAGTAGTTACTGCATTGAGCCTACGTAGTAATGGAAAAAGAGGACTCATGGCAATGTACAGATACGTATACCAACTGGCACCGTACCCAACACCATTGTCTGGCACAAGAGCACCTAGTCTAAACATATAGGCATCTTTCACTCCTTTATTCAAAATATAATTTTCAGTTTTTCCTTTTACGCGTGCCCACATCCTATTGCCTTGTTCTGTAGAATCTGTTCCTTGTCCACTTACATACGTCATTACCACAAGAGGATTGGCAGAGTGGCAAGCATCGGTAAGCGACTTGGTGACCGTATAGGTGAGTTTCGTAAATTCTTCCTCATTCTTACCTACCGAGCTTACTCCCATACAATGAAAGCAAGCGTCGTACCCTTTCAAATCGGGTACCAGTCCAGAGAAATCTGTAAAGTCTCTGTGAAGCAATTCCGTTAGTTTGGGATGAGTGACCATAACGCTTCTTCTATTCACTACAAGTACTTCTTGCACTGTATCACTTACCAAGCACTCGTTGAGCACTGAGCGACCTACCATACCAGTAGAACCTGTTATTATTACTTTCATTTTACTACTTAGTTGTATTTCCTTTTTAGTGCGGCTAATAATCCTTCTTTATTGAAGCCTTCTCCTTTGAGCAATATAGTTGTGACAAAACCATCCATGTAGCTTTCGATTAAATCTACCTCTGCCTCAATATCTGAATACTTTAGTTCCGCAAGTGCTTGTCGTAACACTCCACGTATGGGCTGGGCCATCGTAGCATCATAGTTCTCCTGCTGCCACTTGAGCGAATATAGCAATCGCCAAAACGGGTAATCTTCTATATTCATATGAAAAGGCAACTCCATCGCAGTCATTACGCGTTCTCTTGGGTCCTCTATTTCGTTAAGCTGTTGCACTTCTTCGTGTATTTTCTCCAGACCAATTCGCATAATCGCATGTAACAAGCCCGCCTTATTTTCAAAGTGCCTAAAAATAAGCCCCTCAGAAACACCCGCATCTTTTGCTATTGCACTAGTTGGCACGGCGTTAAAACCCTTTTGGGCAAATAATTTGAGGGCAGAATCAAGAATGGCTTTTTGTTTATCGGTCATAGCAAGTGAGTATTTACTTACAAATATAGGCAATAAAACAACTGCCTATCAAAATAGTAGTACTAACAACAGAGTATACTAAAAATGTTTTAATTCTCGTTATATCATCAACCTGAAAAGCTAAATCGTCTTACCGGAATTCTGTTTTAGCACTACTTTCACGTTACCAAAAAAAAACCAAATTACCACAGCTTTGACCAGCCGCTCCTATGCGGACTAACTACCGTTTTGCCTCAAGTTTTACCCAAAAACAAAGTATTATGGCAAACACAAAACAAACACCAAGACAAAAAATGATCAACATGATGTATATCGTGTTAATCGCAATGCTCGCTCTAAACGTAGACCGACACGTACTCGAAGCCTTCCATTTAATGGAAAAAGACTACACCTCATCAAGCATGAGTTTTGACAAAAAGAATGGCTCACTTATGACCACTTTCAATCAGGTATTAAGTACAGACCAGACCAAGGCAAAACCGTATTATGATGCGGCGTTGCAAGCTCAACAAGTCTCAGAAGAGTTCACCCGCTACATAGCAGTACTAAAAAAGGATGTAGAGGAGATGTATAAAGGGAGAGAAGAAAGTGAAGGAGAAGAAACTGAACTCACCGCCCTGAAAAATCCAGAGGGCATGGAAAAGCACGCTTATTACTTTATGGAAGCCAATAACGGAGCGAAGGCAAAAGAACTCCAACTGCGTATAAACAAAACCCGAGACAAACTACTCGACCTACTAAAACCAAAGAAAGACAAGCTATTTGTCGATATGACAAAATACAACGACGTACAGGCTTCTAACCTACTAAAAGCGGAAGAGCCAAAAACGACTGGATCGGTAAGGAAAACGTGGGCAAGCACATACCTAGAATATCAACCTGCAGGTGCTGTCATGGCCATGCTCACACAATACCAAAACAACGCGAAAGCACTAGAAGCAGATATCATAAATAAGCTCCTACAAGGGGTAAACAGCAGTGCATTCATTATAGACGAACTCAATGCAGCTATAATACCAAAAAGCAACTATATAATGGCTGGAGAAAACTACACTGCGGATGTGATGCTCATAGCTACTGCGAGCAATGCAATACCAACAATAACCGTAAACGGTACATCCCTCACAGCTATGGAAGGGAATGTGGGCAAAATAGAAATACCAGCTACGGGCATAGGTGAGAAGAAAATAAGTGGAACTATAGAGGTAGCCGATCCTAAAACAGGCGAGCCCCGTGTATACAATTACGAACACAATTACCAAGTTTTCAAACCTGTAGCAACCGTGAGTGCTGAGGCCATGAAAATACTCTACGTAGGGCTAGACAATCCGCTGAGTATATCTGTGCCGGGTTTTAGTGCTAGCGATATACAAGTAACCTCCAATGGTGCTCGCATAAGTGGAGGCAACGGAACTTACAAAGCCAAGGTAGATGGTACACAACGAAAAATAACTATATCTGTAAAAGCAAAAGGAAGACACATGGGAACCGTGGAGTACAAAGTGAGACAAGTACCCGAACCGAGAGCACAATTGGGTGGCATACGCAATGACGGAAGAGGGAAAACAGTAGGAGCTCTATGTGCCCAAGACCGTATATTGGCCAATTTAGGAGAGGGATTTGCTTACGATCTGCCGTTTACGGTTACTTCTTTTACCATAATATTGGATGGCAGAAGAGGCCCCATAAGAAGAAGAGTAACAGGAAATAAACTACCTGCAGATATCAAACAAGACATATGCAATCTACGCTCTGGGAATCGTATTTTTATAGAACAAGTAAAAACACGGAATAGCGAATACAACCTAATAAAAGAAGCTGCCCCTACTATGATAGTAGTGAGATAAGCACGATTTCTTTTACTTACTGACTACGGGTATTTCCCTATCTCAATCAAAAAGAAGGGCGAAATAATCGCCCTTCTTTCTGTTGTTTCGCCCCCTATACTATTGCCATACTCCAGGCTCTACTGCCACACTGAGAGCCCCGTCTTTCCTGTGCCACATAAACAGCCTCAAAACAAATATAAATCGGCACTGTACTTACGTTTAATCAACATATTAACCTTAAATATTGCTTACTTTCGCCTTATGTATCGCTTATCCGTCACTGCAGCAACCCTCTTAATTTTATGCCTATTTAGTCCTACCGTTTCTGCTCAGCAAACCATCTCTTACCAAGAGATGATGAATGACCATTCTTACAATTTTTACGAAGTAGTGAAATCGGCAGAGCAGTACTTTGAAGCAAATGGAAGAGGAAAAGGAAGCGGTTTCAAACCATACGAAAGGTGGAAAAGCGAAAACGAGAGTAAATACGCCCCAAGTGGTGACAGATACAACGCGGACCACTACATAGCCTACAAAGCGTATACAGTAATAAAGAGCAATGCCAGCCACAAAACGAAAAGCTCGTTTGACAACGGATGGGAAGAACTAGGCCCGTGGGATGCCAATAACGTGACACACCATTATAGCCCGGGTATCGGGAGAGTAGAAACTTTTTGGGTAGACCCAGCAAATGACCAAATCATCTACCTAGGCAGTAGAAGTGGTGGATTTTGGAAAACAACAGATGGCGGAACTAACTGGAAAAATACTACGGACAATCTTTTTGCATCTGGAGTAAGAACCATAAGTGTAAACCCAACCAACAAAAATGAAATACTCATAAACGTACAACACGGTGGATCAGGCTATACACATGGGGTATATCGCAGTATTGACCAAGGTGAAACCTGGAGCAAATCGACCTTCACTAGAGACAACTTGGGCTGGGGTGGTCTAGGAGACAATGAGCGTATCTATAAGATTGCTTATCATCCTACAGTAGCCAACAAGGTATATGTAGGCTCTACCCAGGGACTATACGTATCCACGGATAACTTGGCTACGTGGACTAGAGTTATGACAGGTGCCACAACAGATATTGCCTTTCACCCAACCAATGATCAAATTATTTATGCATTTAGAAACGCAAGTACCGATAAAAATCTCCTAAAAAAATCTACCGATGGAGGCACCACATTTGTCAATGCAGGCTCTTTTGCTGACAATGGCAATAGACAAGTCTTCTTATCTGTGAGTGCAAGTGCACCTCAACATGTATACGCTGGATCAACCAATGGAGTGTATAAATCAAGGGATGAAGGAGCTACTTTTACCAAGCAAAGCAACCCAGACGAAACAGGTCTTGCCTTTGCCGTATCGGATATAGATACCAATGCTATGGTCTATGGTTATGTAGACCTACACAACTCTACAGACAATGGACAAACTTTTGTAGAACGCACCAAATGGAGCGTGCAAGACGATGCATACATACATGCAGATTTGCGTATAGCTGATTGCATAAATGGGGTGTTTTATGTGGGTACAGACGGATATTTAGCTAAAAGCACTGATAATGGTGTGAAATGGACCATATTAAATGACGGAACAGCCATAAGAGAGTTTTATGCTGTGGGAAGTAGTCAAGGAGACTATGATGTACATATGGCTGGATCACAAGACAATGGCACCAGTATACACAACAAAGATGGATGGATAGAATGGAATGGCGGTGACGGCATGGAAGCACTTGTGCATCCGCTCAATAGTGACTGGATGATTGGTAGCTGGCAATACGGCTCACGTAACTACACACATGACGGCGGGTTTGATGGGAGACGCGGCACTGGAAACCCAGAGCGAGGTTTTGGCATTGCAGCGTGGGAAGCTCCACTTGTGCTCAACCCATTGAATCAAATGCAGATAATACACATGGCAAATACCTTGTTAAAAGGGAATAGATTTGGTACACAGTGGGATACCCTTAGCGAACCAAACATTGGCCTAATAACAGAAGCTACAATCGCAGATACAGATAGTAACGTAATAGCCATTAGTAGAGGTAATAATCTACAATTGACTACCGACGGCGGTGCTACGTGGAATAGTATTACTACTGGCCTCCCGGGCTATACATTTACAGACATAGCCTTTGATCCTAAAGATGAAAATACCATCCTAATAACCTACAATAGATACCAACTAGATAACAAAAAAATATTCATTAGCTATGACCAGGGTGCAACATGGGAAAATATAACCTACAACCTAGGTAACATGCCACTTAGAACCGTAGTAATGGACCACAGCGATTCGTCTTACATATATGTAGGTGGAGAGATAGGCGTCTATTACAAGAGTAAAAATGGCAGTGAATGGACCCTATATGCTGACCACCTTCCAAACGTAACCGTTAAAGATTTAGAAATACAATACGGTAGTAACACACTACGTGCGGCTACATGGGGTCGCGGATTATGGGAGAATACATTGATAGGACGCAATGCATACCCCAGTATAAACTACGTGGGCATAACAAGCACACCTACGCACGAAACGCCAAAGGCAGAGACAGATCAGTATGTAACTGCAAATATTCCTTATGACGGAACGCTTAAAACGGTAACTGTACAGTGGAACGAAGGAAATATAGCACTTACAAATAGCATCAGCATGAGCTTAGTAAGCGGCGACCATTGGAAAAGCGATGAACCTATAGGAGCACAAGAACTGAATGATAACGTATACTTTAAAGTAGTAGCCGAAGGTACCAGCAACGATATTTCTGAAACTTATACTTTTCACTACAACATAAAAGAAGCAAAGTATTGTGAGGGTACAGGAAGTAACGGAACAGGGTCTGATTACATAAATAATGTAAAACTAAACGGCATGGAAAAAGCATCTGGTCAAGAGTATTATGCCAATTTTACCGATACTGAAATCACGTTAAATAGGACAAAAAACTACGAACTAGAAGTAGGATTGAACTTCCATTTTGCTGGACAAGACTCGGTGGCAGCTTGGATAGATTTCAACCATGATTTGGATTTTACTACAGACGAAGCAATAGCTATGAGTATCCTAACTGTCAACCACACAAGCACCGGAATATTTAATGTACCAGAAGATGCCAAACTGGATAAATCTCTGAGAATGCGAGTGCGAAACAACTACGGAAGCAACACAATATCGCCTTGCGATAATGCAGCAGGAGAAGTAGAAGACTACACTATTCGAATAGAAGAAAATCCGAACGTAGGTATCCCAGAAATGACGTCTATTCGTACAGCTCTATCGCCCGTACCTAATGAGGGAACTTTTACTGTAACGCTAGAAAATAGAGCAGCAGAAGTGATAGTAGAAATAACAGACATCAACGGAAGGCTAGTATTTACAAAACGCTTTGAAAACAGCCAAGAACTGGCAATACAGACAGCTCTTACTGCTGGTAACTACATGGTGAAACTCACTACGAATAAAGGCATGAGTATTCAAAAGATGATAGTTCGCTAAGTATAGATAACCTCTCCCATAAGCAGCATCTTAAACCATTAATACGACAGAGGTGATGCGTGAACATGAGTGACTTTTTGGGTAAAAGTCATTTTATGAATGATACTATAGCCCGCTTTGAAGCAAGGTCTAGGCAAACCATGTTTTCACAAATGACTTATCCGAAATCTGATCTTCTTTACCTTGAGCAATCAAATCATAGATACGTCTGGTATTCTCTGCCCCTTTGTCTAGAGCCTCTTTGTACGGTATATTACTAAAACTGACCATCTCATATTGAGATTGAAAAACATCAGGATGCAAATCGCACAAGTCATGTTCTACTTTCTTGTAATGCAAGAAGTTCTTATCTCCAACCAAATCTCTCATTTCTATGAAATTTTGAAGAGCTAAATCCGCTATTGCATCAGCATTTGGTTTTCTGCGTTTTTCGTAATGCTTCATGGCTACATCCCAGTCGCCAAATTCTTCTAAACACGCGTCTAACTCTACACAGTCTTCAAAAGCACAGTTCATTCCTTGTCCGTAGAACGGAACAATAGCATGACAGGCATCTCCAAGGAGTGTTGCTTTTCCTACATTCCACGGAAAGCATCTCACCGTAACTAAGCTACCTACGGGATTGGCTTTAAAATCCTCAAGTAGCGTAGGCATCATAGGCACACTATCGCCAAAGTACGTATTCATGAAGTTGAGTATTTCCTCATCCGTATTGATATTATCAAAGCCTGTTTCTCCTTCGTATGGCATGAATAACGTACACGTGAAGGACTTATCTGGATTGGGCAGAGCAATCATCATAAAACTACCTCGAGGCCATATATGCAGAGCATTAGGCTCCATAGCAAACTCGCCGTCTGCCGTAGGTTCTATCGTTAGTTCTTTATAACCAGACTTTGTATACGTCTGTGAATAGTCGAATCTACTAGTGCGTTGCATTTTGCTTCGTACTGCAGAGAATGCTCCATCACCACCCAATATGTAATCAGATTTTACCTCTATTTTTTCGCCTGTCTCTGAGTTTGTAAACCAGCAAGTACTATTGTCTAAGTCTACCTTAGTACACTGCATATTGAAATGTTGGTGCACATGCTCGTTCTCATCTGCCAGCTGCAGCAATTGCACGTTGAGGTGTGCTCTACTTACCGAGTTGATAGCTTGGCCGTCTGTACCGTATGGCTGATAGGCTAAGTCACCTGCAGTACTGTGCATCATACGACCAGGCATTGGTATAGCTTTACCCAGTACCGCTTGGTCCAAACCTACCTTTTGTAGGGCCGTAATACCGCGGGTAGAGAGGGCAAGATTAATAGATCTGCCTGCAGGTATTTTTACGTTACGCATATCTGGTCTACGCTCATAGATATTTACTTCGTAACCTCTCTTAGCTAAATATACGGAGACTAACGATCCCGCTAATCCTCCTCCTACTAGTGTTATACTTTTCATTATAGTGTGGTCAAAGTTACACATTGAGCATTTTTATTTGATATTTGTTTTAATCTAAATAATGTCAAAAGACGAAAGCCAAATACTAATCATCTATAATCCTGCTGCACAGGGAGGAGCTAGTGCAAAGGTTTGGGAAGAATATGAACGCTTTCTAACGAGCAATTTGCTTAAGTATTCGTGCTATACTACTCTTGGGATAAATGATGCAGGACCACTGCTCAAACTAATCCAAACCAATGACTTTAATCTAATAAGCATACTTGGCGGAGACGGTACGATAAACTTAGCTATCAATGAATTGCCACACCTCAATATACCGGTACATCTAATTCCCGCAGGCTCTGGAAACGATTTGGCCAAAATGGTCTATCCTGAAGGAATCCCCAGTCTTACACAATTATTTAACCGTGTGCTGCACACTAACCCTGCTACTCAATCCGTAGATATATGGCGATGCAATAAGCGGCTTTTTGTCAATGGATTTGGCTGTGGATTTGATGGGTCTATTGCGTACAACACGAAATTTAAAAAAGGAATTTGGGGCACTAAGATGAAATACTGGGTAGAGATAATGAAGCACATAGTACTGTATCCGTCTCCTACCATAACAGTGAATAGTACCGAATACCGTACGTTTATGCTCTCAGCTGCCAATGGTAGTGTATATGGGGGTGATTTTAAAGTTGCCCCAGGAGCCAACATCAGCGATGGCAAACTCGATGTGGTACGCATCAAAAAAGTGTGGGTACCCCTCCGATTTTTCTACTTGCCATTGGTATTATTGGGTAAACACTTGGGCAAAAAAATAGTATCGTATGAACAGCTAGACCAATTGACTATTTCTGCCAATAAACCTATCCCTGCTCACCTAGACGGTGAACCGATGAATGAATTGGAATATAAAATTTCTAAGGAAGGGGAGATGGATATGCTAGTTTAAGTTTCCAGCCTTACTCCATTTTCTCCATACCACTGCACAGATGAGAATAATACACACAGCAATAAACTGAGAGTGACTAACCGCTCCGCCAAATAAAAATCCACGAGCATCGTCTCCTCTATAGATTTCTACGATGCTTCTCCCTACACCGTACATCATTAGATAGATAAGGAAAAGTTGCCCGCTAAATTTCTGTTTCTTTTGGATGAAGTATATGACAGCCAAAATGGTAAGATTCACAGCAATATCAAAAAGTTGTGTTGGGTACAAGGCTGTATTCTTAAATGCGGCAAGCGAATCTGGATGTGTGAACGTAACGCCCATCCAAGAGTCGCATACTTTACCATGGCAGCAACCTGCAAGAAAGCAGCCCACTCTCCCAAAACTATGCACTACCGGACCTACAAACGCTAATATATCTAAGAATGGACGCACAGGAATTTTCTCTTTGCGAAGCCACCAAACGATAGTGGGTACTGCAAATATGAGCGAACCATAAAACACAAATCCGCCCCCCATAGCTCCTTTTATAGCTGCGTATTTTCCCCAGTACTTGTCTATATCTTCTAAAAAGAAAAACAACTTACCTCCTACAAATGCGGCAACGATTACCCAGATAAACATTCCAGAAAGTCTGTCTGCATCCATCCCAAACTTTTTAGATTTATGGAGTGTAATATAAAATGAAGCCAATACACCTAGAGCTATCATCACTCCGTAGCTATGCAGCGATAGTGTTGCAGGCAAAAAGCCTTGTAAAAACTCCGGGATGTTTAGGGTGATTAGTCTTGGAAACATGGTGCTACAAGTTTAAGGATAAATTTATGATTAGTTAGATGTCATTTACTGAGACAACACTATACCATTTGGTTAATCCCTCTTATTTCTCATCTTTGGTGTTTGCAGGCACTGATCCATCTATGGGTGACAGATACTCCGCATTGTACTCCCTACCCTTCCATACGCTTTTCACTGGCAGCCAGTAGAATATGGCAGTAGCAGCAGTATTCAATAAAACATAGCCTTCGTATACCAAAAGATGCAGTAAGCCAAAAGGCTTACGTTTTACTCCCAAGCATAGGAAATAAATAAAAAGCGATTGCAGCACAAATTTGATGAACCATATCGTCATTGCCAGCCGAGGATTGATAACCAGCATAGCCACAAAACAAGGCACAAACAGTCCGTATAACACTATCATAGTCTTCCAATTGAGCGGCAGTTCTCGTGCACCTATCAGCCACCGTTTACGCTGGTGGAGCATCTCTTTCACATTTGGTATATACCACGCTATCCCCAGCGAGTCTTCTCCCATGACCGTTCTCCATTGCCACCCACGAGACGTCACTTCTTTAAACAATTTATAGTCTTCTGTGATACTAAAATCGATCTCCTCATACCCGCCTGTTTGCCAATATGCTTCTGCTCGAACTGCCATATTGTTACCTACACTAGTGCATCCTACACCTACATTGGCAAATGCCTTAATGTATCCCATAAAGTGCAGCCAATCTATTCCTTGCAAGCTAGCAAATAGTCCACCACGTTCGCACTTTGTTGTGCCACTTACTATTCCTACTTCATCCGTAAACTCTTGTAGTAAAGCAAGCACCCAATTCTTGGGCAGTTTCACATCTACATCCGTGATAAAATAATACGCACCACTCGCGTGGTGAGCCAATTGGCCCAAAACATTTGCCTTACCTCTACCCTTCCCAACTGTTTTATCGATATGATACAGTTTAAATTGCGGTTTGTCTTTTATGAAATCCTCTATAAGATTGGCCGTATTGTCTGTACTCTCGTCATTGCCTACTACTATCTCTATTTTATCCAGCGGATAGTTGAGCTTTTCCAATGCAGAAAGGTTGCGTATAATGAGTTCCTCCTCATTGCGAGCAGCCAGTAGAATACTGATTTTAGGATACACTTTTTGAGGCTGTATGGCCCTGGGTTCATTGACCAATATTGTCATCAACGAAAAGACCTGAATACTAAAAAACACAAGCAATATGGGGACTATTACATATATCATAACACCTTCATTTGGTAGCCTTCATCTTTCAGAAATTCTAAGTATGCAGGCAACATGGCCTTTAGGTTCGTTTCTGCTTTTTCACTATCATGAAATACGATGATACTCCCCGGCCGTGTTTGTCTTTTTATTCTTGCAAGTGCTCTTTTACTGTTTAGTCTTGGCAGGTAGTCTTTGGTAAGTACATCCCACATGATTATTTCCTTTTTTTGGAGTATGACAGGAATGGCTTTGAAATTTATTTGCCCAAATGGCGGTCTAAAAAGGCCTGGATTCCCTACCACTTCATCACAAGCATCAATCTCTTTGAGGTATTTTTGATCGTTCATTCTCCACCCTTTTACATGATGAAAGGTATGATTTGCTATCCCATTTTTTCTTGTTCGGAGTTCTGACACGATTTCCGGATATTTAACTGCATTGTCTCCTACCACAAAAAAAGTCCCATTTGCCCCTACTTTTTCTAATTCGTCCATTACCCACGGAGTAATCTCAGGATGCGGCCCATCATCAAATGTAAGATACACTATGTGTTCGTTTACCGCTCTACGCCAAGTTAACTTGGGAAGAAAGGTTTTGCCTATGGAGTACCAAAAATTCAATGTCGCAAATGTAAGATATGCTATATTCTTTCTTGCCATTAGATTTTTCATCGATTAAAACGAGGAATACTCCCCATTAATCGAGTGCCAAAAACTCTACCGCATTACACCACTACATTTGAATTTCTTAAAAACTTCTTATAGCTATGCACCGAGCCTTTCTTATTATACTTCTATTTTCTGCTTTCCATATCTCTGCACAATCTACTGAGAAATGGGATTTACGCAAGTGTATTGACTATGCACTAGAAAACAATGTATCTATACAGCAAAACAGACTGCAAGGTGAGATACTGACCAATAACCTAAAACAAGCTCAACTAAGTCGCATACCCAGTTTGAATGGTTCAGGAAGTCATGCGTACAATATTGGCAGGGCCATTGACCCTTTTACAAATACGTTTAATAATGCGACCATACAAAACAACAGCTTCTCTTTAAGCAGTGGTGTGATATTGTATGGTGGAAGTCAGATCAATAATACCATCAAGCAAAACAAACTAGGCACCCGAGTAAACGATGAAAATACTAAGGTAATTAGAAACCAAATAGCCCTTAGCGTAGCCAGTACATACCTACAGATAGTGCAAGCAGAAGAAAATCTAAAAGTGGCCGAAAGTCAGAAACAAATAACAAAAAGCCAACTCGATAGAGCTACGAAGCTAGTGGCAAGTGGCAGCACAAACAGAAGCACACAACTAAGCCTGCAAGCTCAATTGGCTAATGATCAAGTAAACATAATTAACACGCAAAATGCCATTCAAATAGGATACAATACATTGATGAATCTGATGCAATACCCTATAGATGAAGTATTGGAAATTGAGCAAGTTGATATCATAAATTTACCAGAGAGCATTTTGGAAAGTGTAGCCGATATATACCAGCAAGCACTCAGCAATCTACCCGAAATAAGACAAGCAGAACTTCAGATAGAGCAGGGAAAAATAGGAGAAAAGGTAGCAGGTGCAGGCTTACAACCTACTTTATCTGCATTTGGCAATATCAATACGGTATACTCACAAAGTGGCAAACTAGTAACCACCACAGATGACATCGAAATATTTCCAATAGGCTTCACACAAAATAGTCTAGAGCCTGTGTTATCGGCTAGAAACGTTACGACCGTAAACGATAAAGCATTTAGCAATCAGCTATCTGACAACTTAGGACAACAAGTAGGGCTATCATTGTCTGTGCCTATTTTCAATGGATACAGAAGCCGCACTGCAGTGCAAAATGCACAGGTAAATAGCAAGATAAACAAGCTAAACCTGGACAATACCAAGAACCAACTGCGAAACGACGTCACTACTGCATACACCAATTTAAAAGCTGCAAAAAGCCGTTTTGATGCCGCAGCAATAAGCGAAGAAGCACAACGCCTCAACTTTGAATTTGCTCAAAAAAGATTTGAAGCTGGAGCAAGTATCAATGTAGATCTACTAACGGCGAAAAACCAATGGTCTCAGGCACAAACACAGCTGCTTAATGCCAAATACGAATTTGTATTTCGTACGTTGATTATCAATTTTTATAAAGGACAAGAACTAAAACTATAATGAGTAAGAAAAACATATTAATAGCCGTAGGAATACTAGCACTAGTAGCCATACTAATTGTAGTAGGCAAAAATAGAAGCCGCGGAGAGCTAGAGGTAAATATAGGTAAACTGGAAAAGCGTACCATCATAAGCACCGTGAGTGCCAATGGTAAAATACGCCCCGAAGCCGAGGTAAAAATAAGTGCCGATGTATCTGGAGAGATCACTGAACTATATGTAGTAGAAGGAGATACGGTACAAGAAGGTCAATTGCTTCTCAAAATAAATCCAGATCTATATGTCACTCAACGCGACAGAGCTAAGGCGGGAGTAAGCAGCTCGCAAAGCAATTACAAAACAAGCCAAGCACAACTCACACAAGCTAGAGCACGTATGATAGAGCAAGAGGCCGTTTTCAAAAGAAGCCAACAACTGTTCAAAAATGAAGTACTTAGCCAAGCAGAATTTGATGCAGCAACTAGTGCCTACGCAATAGCCCAAAGTGAAGTGACGGCAGCAGAGCAGCGACTTGCAGCATCAAAGTATGGAATTGACAATTCACAAGCTAGTCTTAATGAAGCTAACAAAGCGTTAGGCCGTACAAGCATATACGCCCCTAGCGACGGAGTAGTAAGTGCTCTTAATAACGAGAAAGGTGAACGTGTAGTAGGTACTGCTCAAATGGCAGGTACAGAGATTATGGTTATTTCCAATTTTAATAATATGGAAGTAATAGTAGACGTAAACGAGAACGATATTTTACAAGTAAAAAAAGGAGATACTGCGGTGGTCGAAGTAGATGCCTATGCAGACCGTAAATTTAAAGCCTTGGTAACAGAAATATCCACCAGTGCAAACAATGCTGGTGGAGCACAAATGAGCTCAGACCAAGTGACCAACTTTGAGGTGAAAGTGAGATTACTAAAGAGTAGTTACGGCGATTTGCTAGCGGTAACTGATGCTCCATTTTTACCTGGCATGAGTGCCAATGTAGACATACAGACTGAAGTACGCGAAAACATCAACTGTCTACCCATAGAGGCTGTAGGTACACGCATACAAGAGCTCGACAGTACGGTTAGTGCTAAATCTGGAGACGAAGAAGAGCTAGACGAAATAGTGTTCAGTGAATCTGAGGGTAAAGCAGTGAAACATATCGTGAAAACGGGAATACAAGACAGTCGATACATTGAGATTGTAACTGGCTTAGAAAATGTAAATGCTATCATAGTTGGGCCATATGATGCGGTCAGCAAGAAGCTGGACAACGATAAAAAGGTGACCATTGTTGATACAAAAAAAACAGGTAAACTAAAGGATAAAGAAGAGTAAACGTCACTCTATTCCCAGCAATTTTCTATCCAAAAATCTGATAAATTATTAGTATAACAATGCACGCAGTAGAAGTAGTAGCACTCATAGTAGCCAGCGGTCTTTTTGTGCTTATTTGGATGGTGCAGTTACTTGTCTATCCTGGTTTTATTTATTACACCAAACAAAACCTTAGGCAGTGGCACACGGCATATACTCCAAGGATCACACTCATAGTTGCTCCATTAATGCTAAGTCAGTTAGCCATAGGTATATATCGGATTTATACAAATGCAGCTTGGTTTTCTACTGCATATGCTATTTTAGTAGCAGCAGTATGGCTCACTACGTTTTACATCTTCATCCCTATTCACGATAAAATTCAAAAAGGTACGTTCGAAAATCATTTACTAAACAAACTAGTCTCCCTCAATTGGATGAGAACAATACTGTGGAGTGCGATACTGATACTTGAAATTTGGTCGGTGATCGACCAAATTTAATTGATTGTTTTTTTGATGGCTGGAATTCTTCTCCATGCTGAATTTCTTACGATTAAAATGTGTTATTGACTAGAGGGTTTCTATCCCAAGAGACAAGTTATTCGGCCCTACCCCCACTCAGCAGGGCTCTTTCTCCACTCTGTGAGTTTGGTTAAGTCTTCCGCTTTCACATAGCCAGAAGCCACTGCTTCTTTTATCATGGTACCATAATTTCCCAAGGTTATGCACTTGCAGTTTGCGTTTTTAAAATTTTCTTCTGCCACATCAAACCCATACGTAAAAATAGCTGCCATGCCTAGAATATTAAACCCTTCTGCTCGCATATAGTCTACTACTTTCAAACTACTTCCTCCCGTACTTATCAGGTCTTCTAGCACTACAATCTTAGCTCCCTTCTCTACTCTACCTTCGAGTTGGCGTTTTAGTCCATGTGCCTTAGGCTCTGGTCTACAGTATGCATAACTCAAGCCTAGCTCATCTGCTATGAGTGCTCCCATTGCTATACCGGCAGTAGCCACTCCCACTATAGTATCTACTCCTACAAATTCTTCTCTTATTTTGGTAGAAAGCATCTTTTTTATCTCTGCTCTATGATGGGCAAAAGACAGCACTGTACGGTTATCGCAATAGATTGGGCTATTCCATCCGCTGCTCCATTTAAAAGGATTATCCGGAGATAATTTTATTGCACTTGTTTCTAAAAGTATTTTGGCGATTTTTGAATCTGTATTGAGCATATAACGTTGGCAAATGTATCGAATTTTTCACGGTAAGCACCGCATCTATCTATCCAATATCGAAAGTGATATTGAGAAATATAAGCCTGACTTTGTTTTTAAGAAACCCAAAAAGGAGCAAATAATAGAAGCTCTGAAAGTGAGTAAAAAAGCGACAAAACCGCTCAAGATATTACTGCTAGGCAATCCAGATAAAATTCTAAAAAGAGTAATCTTAGAGTTCAAATATAAAATAGCTGCAGGAGGAATAGTAGAAAATGAAGCTGGCAAAATTTTGCTTATGAAACGCTTGGGCAAGTGGGACCTGCCAAAAGGCAAGTTAGACAAAGGTGAGACTATTGAAGAGTGTGCATTGCGTGAAATTGAGGAAGAAACAGGAGCCGCAGGCCTTACAGTAAAATCCTCATTTGCAGAAACCTACCATACCTACTACCGCAATGAAAAGTGGATCATAAAACATACCCACTGGTATATTGTAAAATGCACAGACGACTCAAAACTAAGCCCTCAAGAAGAAGAAGATATTGAGCAAGTAGCCTGGGTAGATCATGCTACCATAGACCTTCTCAAAATAGACACCTACCCTGCCATACGAAAATTATTGAAGCTCTATAAAAAGACGCTGTTATAAGTCAGCAGACCAACTACGATTTATTTATCTCAGCATATACCTCTTTTGGGATATACCGCTCGTATGCACCTTTGTAGGTTATCAAATCTCGGACTATAGTAGAGCTCACAGACGCATTCTTTTGATCGCTCATTACAAATACACTTTGCACTGCATCCGTTAGATCCTCGTTCACATAAGCGATCTGTTGCTCGTATGTAAAGTCCTGTGTAGTACGCAACCCTCTCAAGATAAACTCTGCACCAATACTTTCTGCAAAAGTGGCAGTAAGGCCTTCATAATGCACTACACTTACACGTGGATCATTTGCAAACAGGAGTTCTAAAAAGAGTGTACGCTTTTCTAAGGAAAAAAGGTGCTTCTTGCCACTGTTAACACCTATGGCCACTACTACCTCATCAACTATTTTCAACCCTCGATTTACAATATCCAAGTGCCCATTGGTAAATGGGTCAAACGTTCCAGGGAAAAGTGCTTTCTTGCTCATTCGTCTACGAAGTTAAAAAAAGAAAAGGTACTCTGCCCGTATACTCGGGTTTCTGTAATAGCAGGATGAGTCATTTGTGTCATGGATTGGTGCTCTAGTATCAATATTCCTCCTGCGGCAAAAGGCTTACGTTCAGATAGTAACTCTATTAAGAGACCTATCTCTTTCCCCATATTATAAGGAGGATCTGCAAATATGATATCGTATTTCCCTTCCGTCTTATTCAGGAAGGGCAGCACCTTAATAGGCATCACCTTAAGAGGTACTTTCAGTTTCTCCGCTATATCATTTATATACGATACAGACTTTCGGTTAAAATCTACCGTGGTAACGTCTTCTACTCCTCTAGAACAAAACTCCAATGCAACACTTCCCATTCCTCCATAGAGGTCAAGTACTTTTATCTCATCATAGTGGTAACGTTGATCGAGTATATTGAATAGGGCTTCTTTAGCTCTATCGGTAGTAGGTCTTGCATGCGGCATTGCTTGTTGCGGAAACCGAAATCCCTTATGCAACCCGCTTATAATACGCATTTACCAAAAAAATGTGCCAGTTCAATTGTATCAGTAGTCCCTTCTACTTGCTCTCTATTGCAAAGGTGTAACGGTGAAAGATACTTATTGAAAAGGAGGTGATAGTTGGCATGTTGCTGCTTGGTGCCTATAACAGAAAAGTGAATATCTGTGGGTGGCAATTCCAACTGATCTACAACGAGCATGACGTAGTAAAACAGCTCCTCATCGTTGTCTGCAGCATATCTATTGGCTAAGACAAATTTGCCGTCTTTCCATGCGAGTATGGTTACTTCGTTTTCAACATGATAAAAGTACAATGCATTCGCATGGCCGCCTTGGCTTGCGAAGCGATACGTTATATCTATGTCTGTGGTAATACGTGGGTTGACTAACTGATGGGTATAATCTGTTGGGGTATCTTCATACACCAACGTAAACAGTTCTGAATCTTGTGTAGCAATGCTATGACCCCCACCAAAATTAACAGAAAAGTAGGGTGCATAATCTTGCTCTCCTAATGGTGCTAACGTGCACTTATTGAGCATACGCAGTAAGTGGGTCTCACTAAAAATAGCATCTGCTAGAGAATCAGGAAATGACAGATCAGGTGAAATGACCTGATACTTCTGACCAAGGTCTTTATTGTAAACTGTAAATAGTAAACAAGTAGGAAAGTGGCATACGACCAAGCGGTCACTCAGAGCGTTATGATAGCTTGACATTTCGCTCAAAGCCACAGGCTAGTCCCAGTTACCGTTATAGTTTGCCTCAAAAATAGAGCCTACTTTCAGTGGATTGTCATTCTTCTGACGGTCTTTACTGAACGGCTTTGTATCTTTTATCTCAAATACGGGCACAGTAACATTGTTCTTGTCTATCTCTCCTGAAGCTATTTTAAATTCTACTGAGTCTGCATGGAATGGCAGATAACGGAGTTTTGCAATATCGACATCAGAGAAAAGCAACTCTTTTACACTCACTAGCTTTTCAGAAATTTCTACAACCGTAGTAGAGTCGTCTGCAGAACCACTTTGTATTATTATTTTCTTCTGACCATTTTCCATAAAATCCAACAAATCATCAAAGTTGTCAGCAAACATTTTGTTTTCGTATTTATAAGCCAATTGGCCTTCTTTTAGAACACTCAGTTTTTCAATTACGGCATTTTCTCTCATTTCTACCTCAGCGGTATACTTTATGTCTGAGTCTACCGTATTAAAATTAAGATATGCTAGTGTAGCGATAATGACGAAAAGGACAATTCTAATTACGTATTTCATTTTTATGATTGGAATATCTTGGTTGGCAATATTACGTAAAATCAATGAAACATATTTTGGTCTCTTCTATTTTAATTTAGGAAAGAGCGACTTGAGTGTAGCAGTGATTTATACGTACACACAAAAAAAAGTCTTCTCCATTTCTGGAGAAGACTTCTGTATCTATTTGTACAATAAAACGCTAGTTATCTAACGCTGCTGCACCACCTACTATCTCTAGTATCTCTGTGGTGATAGCTGCTTGACGAGCTTGATTGTATTGTAGTTTCAGATTGTATATCAACTCACCTGCATTCTCAGTAGCTTTATCCATAGCAACCATTCGGCTACCGTGTTCAGACGCCTGAGAGTCTAGCATAGTTCTATACAATTGTGTTTTTACAGCCCGCGGTATTAACGTAGCTAAAAGCTCTGTTTTACTTGGCTCAAAAGAGAAGTCTGCGTTATAAACCGATTCTTCTTTATTTACCTCCTCAAACGCATTTAGCTCTACTGGCAATAGTTTTTCTGCAGTTACTATCTGTGTAGCAGCATTCTTAAACTTATTATATACCACACGTACTTCATCGTACTTGCCTGCCATAAAATCCGCGATAGCACGATCCCCTATCTCAAATGCAGTATCTGCACTTAGGGTAAGAAATACTTGCATATCATCTGTATTCATATTAAGGTCTGAACGCTTGTAATATTCATAGGCCTTTTTACCTAAGAACCTTACTTCCACATTCACATCACCTGCATATATATTTTCAGTAAGATTACGTACTTCCTTTATAACGTTGGCATTGAAACCACCGCAAAGTCCTCTATCACTAGAGTTTACCAAAAGGAGTACATTCTTAACTTCTCTAGGATCAAAGTAGCCTTGTAGGCTTTCTTCACTCTTAGCTGTATCTGCCAAGTTGCGAAGTATACCGTTCAACTTGTCGGCATAAGGCCTCATTTGAGTAATAGCATTCTGAGCCTTACGTAGCTTGGTAGCCGACACCATTTTCATGGCTTTGGTTATCTGCTGCGTAGATTGCGTACTCGCTATTCGTGTTCTTACTTCTTTAAGGTTGGCCATCGCTTATTAAGCTTTATAGTTTTTAGATATTTCGGCAGCAACAGTCTCTATTGTATTTGTAAGCTCTGGAGTGTATTTACCATCACTTAGTGCATCCAATACATCCTTATGATCGGCATCCATTTTCATTAGGAATTCCTCTTCAAACTTACGTACTTGATTCACAGGTACACTTTTTAGAAGACCTTTTGTTCCTAGGTAGATTATAGCTACTTGCTTCCCTACAGAAAGTGGCGAAAATTGTGCTTGCTTGAGTATCTCTACGTTTCTAGCACCTTTATCCAAAACTCCTTTTGTAGCAGCATCTAGATCTGAACCAAACTTAGCGAAAGCCTCTAGTTCTCTGTACTGTGCTTGGTCTAGTTTCAATGTACCCGAAGTTTTCTTCATTGATTTTTTCTGAGCAGCACCACCTACACGAGATACCGAGATACCTACATTAATAGCTGGACGTACACCAGAGTTAAACAAGTCTGACTCTAAGAATATCTGCCCATCTGTAATCGAAATCACATTGGTAGGTATATACGCCGAAACGTCACCTGCTTGTGTCTCAATGATAGGAAGTGCGGTCAAAGAACCTCCACCTTTCACCATATGCTTGATAGACTCTGGAAGATCATTCATTTGCTTCGCTATCTCATCAGAACCATTCACCTTAGCAGCTCTCTCTAAAAGACGAGAGTGCAGGTAAAATACGTCACCTGGATAAGCCTCACGCCCTGGAGGACGTTTTAGTAGAAGCGATACCTCACGGTAGGCAACTGCTTGCTTACTTAAGTCATCAAATACGATAAGTGCTGGTCTTCCCGTATCACGGAAAAACTCACCTATTGCTGCACCCGCCATTGGGGCGTAAAACTGCATAGGAGCAGGATCTGCAGCAGAAGCAGAAACTACCACCGTGTAGGCCATAGCTCCTTTTTGCTCAAGAGCAGAAACCACTTGTTTCACAGTAGATGATTTTTGACCACATGCTACGTAAATACAAAATACTGGCTCTCCTTTATCGTAAAATTCTTTTTGATTGATGATCGTGTCAATAGCCACCGCAGTTTTACCTGTTTGTCTATCGCCAATGATCAACTCTCTCTGTCCTCTACCTACAGGAATCATTGCGTCTACCGCTTTTAGTCCAGTTTGCATTGGTTCAGAAACGGGTTCTCTGTAGATAACACCTGGAGCTTTACGCTCTAAAGGCATTTCGTATGTATCTCCCGCTATTGGTCCTTTACCGTCTATCGGTTGGCCCAGCGTATTTACAACTCTACCTAGCATACCCTCACCTACATCTATAGAGGCAATTCTATTGGTACGTTTCACGGTATCGCCTTCGCTAATACCTACTGAACTACCTAGAAGTACAGCACCTACGTTATCTTCTTCGAGATTCAATACGATACCTTGTACACCGTTATCAAATTCGATAAGCTCACCCGATTTTACTTGAGTAAGTCCGTAAATACGAGCAATACCGTCACCCACTTGGAGTACAGTACCTACTTCTTCTAATTGAGCATCGGTTTTTACACCGGCTAGTTGCTCTTTTATTATGCTAGAAACTTCGTCTGGTCTTATTGCAGCCATTCTATTGTCTAATTATAAATTAATGTTTTTCTGATTTCTCTAAGTTCTTTTGACACGCTTTTATCCATGAGCTTGTCTTCGTGCTTGATGATGACACCACCTATGATAGATGCGTCAACCTCATTGCTAAGTTCTATGTCTTGTTTGCCAAGCAAACCACCCACGTAGGCTTTCATCTGATTCATTGTATCGTCAGACAATGCTGTAGCCGAAACTACTGTTGCACTGGCAATACCTTTCATCTCGTTGTATGCCGTAATAAACTGGCTTGCAACATTTGATAGTTCACTCTCTCTTCTTTTCTCCGTTAGGTAAGCAACAAAATCTTGTGTGATTTTGTCTGTGTTAGCGAATACCTTGGCCAATACGGCTTTCTTATCCTCTACCTTTACTATTGGGTTTCTTAAGAGATTACGCAAGTCTTTTGATTCTGCACAGATGGCTGCTACAGCCTCCATATCACCCTTTACAGCATCTAGCTTACCGCCAGTGTTTGCCATGTCTAAGAGCGATTTCGAATATCTTGATGCGATTCTACTTGTTGACATAAATAAGTTAGTTACTCTGAGCTTTACTTAAGTGCTCAGCTACTAGAGCTTCTTGTGCACCTTTGTCGCTGAGTTCTTTTCTGATAACCCTTTCAGCTATTTCTAGCGAAATTTCACCTACCTGTTTTTTGATATCAGATAATGCCTGATTTTTCTCTTTTTCTATTTCACCTCGAGCAGAAGCAATCAAACGATTGCCTTCTTCAGATGCTGTCAATTTTGCTTCGGCCAAGATGTTATCTTTCATCTCTTTAGCTTCTTTCAAAATAGACTCTCTCTCTGCTCTAGCTTCAACTAGTAGATTTTCGTTCTCTGCTTTCAAAGTGCTCAATTGAGCTTTAGCTTCTTCTGCAGATTTCAAAGATCTATCGATAAAATCTTCTCTATCCTTTAATGCCTTCAGAATACCAGACCATGCAAACTTTCGCAATACGAAAAGCACGATAAGGAATGCCAAGGACATCCAAAATACGAGACCAATGTTTGGTGTTAGTAATTCCATAATTGTTTAAAAAATATATGAAGTGGGCAAGCAGAACCTGCCCACAATTATATTTTTTTTATTACCCAGCAAGAGCAATCAATAGACAAACGATGATACCAAAGAATGCTGCACCCTCTACAAGAGCTGCTGCTACAATCATGTTTGCACGAATGTCTCCAGATACCTCAGGCTGACGAGCCATAGACTCTAATGCAGACCCACCGATACGACCGATACCAAGACCAGCACCGATAACTGCGATACCTGCTCCAATTCCTGCACCCATTTGTGCGATTCCGTCTAATAAAATTGTTAAAAGTTCCATTACTTTAAATTGTTACTTGTTTTGATTTATATTTAATTAAAAATTCTTATTCTTTTTTGTTAATGCTCGTGGGCATGTTCTTCTACCGCACTACCAAAGTACAATGCTGAAAGAAGTGTAAATACGTATGCTTGTAAGAATGCTACAAGTAGCTCTATACAAAACATAAATACTGAAAATATTACAGATACTAGTGAGACTCCAAATCCTCCGGCTGCACCGTACAGGTTATCGAAGATGAATATCAAACTTACAAATGCTAGTATTATAATGTGACCTGCAGTGATGTTTGCGAATAAACGAAGCATAAGCACAATTGGCTTACTTAAGAAACCAATAAACTCAATGATGAACATCAATGGAATAGGCACTTTAAGCCACCAAGGTACTCCAGGTGTCCACAGTATGTGCATCCAATAATCTTTGTTGCCGTTTGCTGCAGTTATTATAAAGGTGAGCAATGCCAATACCAATGCTACGGCAATATTACCTGTAACGTTAAATCCTCCGATAAATGGAATAAGTCCCAATAAATTGGCTATCCAGATGAAGAAAAACACCGTAAGTAAGAACGGGAGAAACCTCTCGTACTTCTTACCTATTGATGGCTTAGCAATTTCGTCTCTTACAAATACAATCAGTGGCTCAAGAGCCGATTGTATTCCTTTGGGCGATTGTCCTTCTCTTTTCTTATATCCTCTAGCTACAGCTCCAAATATCAAGAGCAATAATATAGATGTAATAAAAACACCTACTACTGCTTTGGTAATAGAAAAATCAAATGGTTTGGGAGCATCCACATGCCCTTCAGCATCAAACGTCAATTCATTACCAACACCCACATTGTATATTTTCTCGTGATGCATTACATACCCATTGTAATTCGCACTGTGTGCTAAATTACTTGAGCTAAATGGACCTATAAGGTCACCATTATCCCACAAGATAATCGGCAATGGAATATGAAAATTCCCAATATGAATTTCATGATTGTCTAAAACGTGATGTATGATAACATCGCCCGGTATAAACTCTTCGGCTTTTCCGTTCTCGTCGTGTCCACCAGAAGCTAACGCAGAAAATGACGTCAAAATAGCCAAAGTTAAAGCCAAAAAGACGACTTTTGTTCGGTTCGTAAAGTGCTGATAATTAGCTTGTTGTATCATCGAGGATGCTGCTTTTTTCGGGTCGCAATTTAGACACTAATTGAGATATTTCAAATATTGTATAAAATAAATATAAAATTAAATAGTACACGACAAATTCTTTTGCTTTCAAATCGCTTACCATCAGATAAATAGCTAAGAAAACTATGCATAAAAGCATTCTAATTCCGATAGACCCCATTACACCCATAAAAAACTGCGAATTAGAGTCACTCGTAACTGCTTTTTGAGTACGTAATCCAATAACCAAACCCGCTACTAAGTAAAACCCTAACGCTCCCCAAAACCAACCTTGTTCTTTTTGCTCGGTAAAATACAAAAACCCAAAAGTTATTAGAGCCAGCACTACGGTTAATAGAATAAGCTTGGCCAAAAATTTCATGTTCATATTATTTCAATCGTTTGATGAGGATATAAATGACTGCAAATACAGCTATAAAAACAGCAATCAACAAGAAAACGTTTTCTAAATTGAGAAACTGATCTAATTTTAGACCACCAAAAACCAACACAAGGCATACCGCAACAAGCTGGAAGCCCAATCCGGCATAATTTGCTGCGTTGTTATGTTGTGGCTGTTTGGCCATTTTGATCTTTTACCTCTTTGGCAATAGAGACGGCATTCCCCATAACGCACCCGCCATTAAACTCACCACCGTTTTCTACCACTATCTTGCTTGTTTTGATATCTCCATTCACTTTACCAGAACTTTTCACTAGCAACAAATCTTTTATAGTAATATCACCCTGAACCTGGCCACTTATATCTGCATTCTTAGCATCTATATTACCCTTTATTGCACCCGTTATTCCTAACACGCATTTACCACTCGTAAGTACATTGCCCTCAATAGTGCCGTCTATTCGCAAATCTCCATTGGATGAGATATCACCCATAATACGTGTACCTTCACCAATTACATTGATGGCTCCAGTTGAAGGAGCAAATTCTTTTTTGTCTTTCTTACCTAACATAACTATTCTTCTAAAAGGGTTAAAAATTAATGAAATCTAGTGGGTTTACTGTTACCCCTTTTTTCCAAAGTTCAAAATGCAAATGCGGTCCAGAACTAAGTTCTCCTGTATTGCCAACTAAGGCTACCGCATCCCCTGCATGCACAAAAGTACCTTCTTTTTTCAAAAGCACTGCGTTGTGTTTGTAAACAGAAATAAAATCATTGGGGTGCTGTATCAACATAGTATGTCCTCCACTTGGTGTCCAAGCAGCAAAAATTACGGTACCTTTTTGAGCAGACTTTATTACGTCTCTGCTATTGGCTACTATATCTATGCCCAAGTGCTTTCTATCTAGATTGAACGTATCACTAATTACACCTTTTAGCGGTATAAAGAAACTATAATTCACCTTGTCTTTTTCTGCTGGCCGTACAGATCTTCCAGAATTCGCAATTTGCGTTCCTTCATCCTCTTGCTCCAACACTTCATCCATTGTGGCTAACGCAGCACTAACAATATCTTGATCCATTGCAATATCTTCTCCGGCCAGAACTTTGCCGAGCACATCAGATTGCAAATTCAATTGCATGAGCCTCGTTTCCAAAGAATCTATTTTTTGAATCATGGCATATTGCTCTAGGCTGCTATACTTGGCACTCTTGGTAGGAAACAAGTAATTGAGCGGGGTATATGCCAAAAGTACGTAAACAATAGTCCCAAAGAGGAATAAACCGGCACAAAGACCAATCAACATCCTCCACGGAGTCAGTACAATCGAAATTTTTTCTTCTAAATTTTCGTCGTCTCGCAAAACGACTCTGTATCTATTTTTAAACTTCGTTGATATTTTTTTTCTGAAAGATGCCACTTTTATCAATGATTACGGCCTATTTAAAATATTTTTGCTCACTTTAGAGTTACAAGAGTACAAAGTTAACCGTAATATCAAATTTGAAAATAACTAAATACATACTAGCAGTAAGTCTACTAACCATTGCTACCAGTACCTTAGCCCAAAACAATCAAGATCCTTGGCTAAAGAAAAACTGGAACAATATGATTGCCCGATTCAACATCTATTTTAATGCTACACAAAAAATGGATGCAGCCCTAGATGGGTTGGCAAAAAAACAAAAAGATGATTTTAATGCCATCATAGATATATACCCTTACGGTACAGAGGCAGATGCCAAAGGAATGAGAGAATCAATGGAAGGAGCCATGAAAAAGGCGTCTAAGGTGATCCAAAACAAACCGCGGAGCAAATGGGCTGATGATGCATACTTCTTGATAGGACAAACCCAATTCTTTGGTGGAGATTACTATGCAGCTATCGAAACGTTCCAGTTTGTAAATAACAGCTACACCGATATAGACATAAAAGCAATGAGCCAGCTTTGGCTTATGAAAAGCTACATACAACAGGACAAGCTAGACGATGCGGAAGCCATTCTTGGTCTGCTCGGAGAGAATAAATGCACGGATCGAGATTTCTTAACACAACTACACTTGAGTGGAGGAGATCTACTCATAAAGCAAGGTAAGAATAAAGAAGCTGCTGGAATGCTTACAAAAGCATTGCCTAAATTAAAAGACCGCACACTAAAATACCGCACACATTTTGTACTCGGACAGGTCTACCTACAGCAACAGGAATACGAAAAAGCAAATGCCCAATTCCTCAGAGTATTGAGAATGAATGCCCCATACGAATACGTCTTTCAGGCTAACTTGGGTATGGCAAAATCGAGTGCTCAAAACGGAGGCCAAGGCATACAAAAAACCAAGAAGTATCTGAAAAGAATGCTCGATGACGATAAGAACATTGACTACTTTGACCAGATATACTATGAACTTGCTAAATTAGAATTTTCTACTGGCAATGAAGGTTCAGGGTTGGACTACATGAGGAAGTCTGCCAAAAACGCATCCAACAACAACACGCAACGTACTATGACGTACCTCTTCTTGGCCGATTACTTTTTTGCCAATAGAGATTACTCCAAGGCACAGGCCTACTACGATAGTACTGTAGCTGTGATACCCGTAGATTTTGAGAATGCAGCTAAAATAAAAGCGAAACACAGTATACTATCTAAGCTAATAGAGAGCATAGAGACCATAAGCACGCAAGACAGTCTATTGGCACTAAGCAACCTAGATATGGACGTGTTAGACAAACAGATAAGCAAGAGAATAGACGACGAGGAACAACGCAAAAGAGAGGAAGCAGAAGAAGCCAAAATAAAACAAGAACAAGATCTTGTAAACGCTAGAAACACTAAAGGTGGCGGAAGCTTAAATGCAAACCAAGCCGGAGGAACTTGGTACTTTTACAATGCATCTACGGTAGGTCGTGGTGTCAATGATTTCAAACGAACGTGGGGTAACCGTGCATATGGCAATTTTTGGCGATTTGGCAATAAAAATTCTATGGAGAAAGAACTCACGGCCAAGGAAGACGACACCGAAGACCAAGACAAAAGCGATCCAGACAATTACAACAGCAACCAAGATGAGGAGCAAACCGAAGCATTGAAAGATGTAGACGCTTCTAAAAGAAAGTACTACGCTGCTATACCTTTTAGTGCTACAGCTAAACTGGTTGCCAAACGTAAAATACAAGCAGCCTATCTGGCTATTGGTAAAATTTACTTTGACGATTTAAGAGAGTATGCCAAATCAGAAAAAGAACTCAGCACGCTCCTCTCTAAATATCCTATGACTATGCATAAACCAGAAGCTCTCTTCTACCTAAGTAAGGCAAATGCAGAGGTAGGAGACAGTGCTACCGCTGCCAGCTACGCTAAACAGATAGCAGATGAATATCCTGAGACGCTTTTCAATAGCGTACTCAACAAAAAAGAAATACAAGAAGATAAAGGCGATAAAGAAGTGGTAGTACTCTACCAAAAAATGTATGATGCCTACAATGGAAACCGCTTTGATGAACTAATAAAAATAAAAAAAGAAATAGATAGAACCTATGCCGGCAACAGCATACAAGCCAAAATAGACTACCTCTACGCACTTACACTTGGAAAACAGGGAGGCAAAGCACAATACATAGAAGAGTTGGAAATTATAAAAGAAGCATATCCCGGCACAGACGTAGGCGAGATGGCAGCATACACGCTCCGACTGCTCACAGCAGAAGACGAGACAGTGACCTCATCTGACCGCTATAAGTATAGCAAAGAGAGCACTTTCTTCTATGTAATAACGGGCAATACTACGCAGGAAACCGATGTAGAAATACAACTAAACAACTACAATAAAAAGTTTTTCGGTGGTACACCGCTGCAAGTGAAGAGCTTGGTTTTTGCAGACAAACAACTCTTCTACATCAAGCAATTTGGAGACCAAAGTAAAGCAAAAAAGTACCATGAGGACATTACATCCAGTTCCGATTTCTTAGAGTCTGCGGGTTTAAAAAACAGCACATTGTATTTTATATCTGAAGACAATTTTAAATCATTGGTAAAAAGCAAAGAAGAAAAAGAATACCTATCTTTCTTCAAAAAAAAATACAAATAAGCTATGAGCAAGGATAAAAAAACCGTAAGCACAACATCTATTTGGATAAAACGTCTTTGGAAGTTATTTGCACTGGCATTTTTGTTAGTTATTTCCTTTTTTGCGAGTGTACGTTATGGACTATTTGGTGAATTGCCAGATACTGCAGAACTAGAAAACCCAAAAACAAAACTAGCCAGCGAGATATACGCAGGCGATGGCAATATCCTGGGCAAAATGTTTTATCAAGAAGACAGGACCAATAGCGAGTATGCCAACTTACCCGAGCACCTCAAAGTAGCTCTTGTTGCTACAGAAGACGAGCGTTTCTATGGTCATAGTGGCATAGACGGCAGAGCACTACTCCGTGCCATAACCAAACTAGGCCGCAATGGCGGTGGCAGTACCATTACCCAGCAGTTAGCCAAAAACCTTTTTCACCGTGATGAGGTAAATCGCACCAACCGACTTATCCAAAAAATTAAAGAATGGTTTCTGTCCGTACAAATAGAGAAAAGGTATGCCAAAGAAGAGATTATTGTCATGTATTTCAATACGGTGCCTTATGGCAGAAGTTTTGGTATAAAATCTGCATCCAAACGTTTTTTCAATAAAAAAACCCAAGATCTAACAATAGAAGAGTCGGCTGTTTTGGTAGGAATGCTGAGAGCCAATACCTACTACAACCCTATCCGAAATCCCAACAATGCTACACGCGTTCGAAATGTAGTATTCGGGCAGCTCGAAAACTATAACTACATAACAACGGCAGAAAAAGATAGCCTAAAAAAACTACCGCTTGTTACAGACGAGCATTATACAGACCACAACTCTGGCATGGCCACCTACTTCAGATCTTATTTGGCTAAATGGATGAAGGCCTGGACCAGAAAGTATGCGAAAGAAGCGGGTGTAAAATACAACATATACGATGACGGGCTAAGGGTATATACTACTCTGGACACCAAACTACAAGAATATGCAGAGAAGGCTGTTTCCGCTCATATGGAAGTATTGCAAGGTCAGTTTTTTAACGAGACCAAACGCCGAAATAGAGACCCATGGTACAAAGAAGATAATAATGGAGACATGGTGTCTGACCCAGACTACCCGTTGCGTATGATGAAACGCACACAACGTTATAGAACCTTCAAGAAACGTTATGATAACGATCAAGACTCTATTGATTTCTACCTCAATAAGCCAATACCCATGAAATTATTCTCATGGCAAGGAGATATAGACACGCTACTCAGCCCTATGGATTCATTGCAATATACCAAGCAAATATTGCATACGGGTTTCATGAGTTTTGAGCCACAGACGGGCCACATTAAAGCATGGGTAGGCGGCATAGATCACCGTCATTTCCAATACGACCACGTCAACAAAAAGTCTTCTCGTCAAGTGGGTTCTACTTTTAAGCCACTGGTATATGCCCGTGGTTTAGATGACGATAAACTACAGCCGTGCGAAAAAGAAAGTACGGGTCCTGTCATTGTAGAATACGGTGATGGCAAGGAGTGGATGCCCAAAAACGCTGGAGATGTTCCAGAAGAAGTTACTTTTTATGAAGGACTCCAAAAATCCATAAATACTATAACCGCTCGTGTAATGAAACGCCTTGGGCCCAACAGTGCAGCCGTAGTGCGGCAAACAGCTGGCAATATGGGAATAGACGAAAGCAAGTTTGAACCGTATCCATCCATTTGTTTGGGTACTATGGATATATCTGTATTCGAAATGGTAGGAGCTTACGGTACGTTCGTAAATGAAGGGACATTTGTAGAGCCTATTTTCATTACCCGTATAGAAGACAAACATGGGAACATATTAGAGGAGTTTACTCCGAAAAGAAACGAGGCTATCCGCAAGCAATCTGCGTATATCATATGCAAAATGCTAGAGCGAGTAACCATGAGTGGCGGTACCGCTGCCAGACTACGTGGCAGCAGATTTGCCATACCTGCGGGAGCTACCATAGGTGGCAAAACAGGTACAACGCAGAACAACTCCGATGGATGGTTTATGGGCATAACACCCAATCTAGTAAGTGGATGCTGGGTAGGTGCCGAAGAGCGGAATGTACACTTTCGCAATACGCGGTATGGACAAGGGGCAAACATGGCCTTACCTATATTTGGTAAGTACATGGAGCAAGTATATGCCAATCAAGAAATGGAGTATGGTCGCGGAATTTTCAAAAAACCCGATATAGAAATGACCATAGAGTTAGACTGCGACAATATACAGGCTGGCGATTCTACATATGTTCCTATGGACGATGTAGACGACGAGGAGTTATTCTAGCTCCCCGAATATTCCGTTTTTTTTGACCTAAATCACTACGCGTGCTTGCCACCCAAGTGCGGGCAGTCTACCAAATCTGCCAATGCAGTATACGCCACAGCATCCTTGGTGTACCCATAGATACTTTCTAGCGTACTCATCTGCGATTTGTCGTCGGTATTGCTCTCTACGTCATCTAGACGGTACTGGCACGGATGCTCATAGCCACTGGCATGTGTAAGCTCTAGCAACTCTTTTCGAAAGTATTTTACATAGTTATAGAAGCGTTCTGACTTTAGTGTGGGATCAACCCCGGCCTGCAACCATTTGCTCTGCGTAGCGATGCCCGCAGGGCAGGTATTGGTATGGCATAGCTGTGCTTGTATACACCCTATACTCATCATGGCCTCACGAGCCACATTTATTACATCTGCACCCATGGCAAATGCCCGAGCAGCATTGGCAGGTAAACCAAGTTTGCCACTCGCCACAAACACAACCTTTTCGGTAAGCTTACGTTTTTGAAAAATCTTATATATCAACGCAAATCCATTGAAAAATGGCAATGCTACGTGATCTGCAAAACTAGGTGGTGCGGCTCCTGTGCCTCCTTCTCCCCCATCTACGGTGACAAAGTCTGGTCCAGTACCGCGTTCTACCATTTTATTGGCCAACTCCTCCCACAACCCTGTTTTACCTATGGCAGATTTTATACCAACCGGCAGCCCTGTGCGTGATGCTATCTCCTCTATAAGATCGAGCAACTCATCCAATGTAGAAAAACACTTGTGGCTGGCAGGTGAGAGTACATCCTTGCCCTCTTCTACTCCTCGTATAGCAGCTATCTCAGCTGTTATTTTTTTGCCGGGTAACACGCCCCCTTTACCGGGTTTAGCTCCTTGCGATAGTTTTATTTCTATAGCCCGCACAAACGCATTGTTTTCTACTAGCTGCTCTAGCTTATCTAGGTCTAGGCTACCTTCTTTGCTACGCACACCAAAGTAACCTGTACCAAAATGAAATACAACATCTGCTCCGTGGCTGTGGTAGGGCGATAGACCTCCTTCTCCTGTATTGTGATATGCTCCTGCTTTCTTGGCTCCTTTGTTCAGACTCTCTACCGCTTTGGCACTTAGCGAGCCAAAACTCATAGCCGACACATTGAGTACAGACTTGGGTCTATAGGGCCGCTTTCTGCCATTGGCTAAGCCCATCACCTTGGCACACGGCAAAAAGGTAGGATCTTTGGAACTAATGTGGTCTTCGGTGACACGAAACGGGAATAAATCGGGTTTGAGGAAGTGATAGTTTGTACTATAAAAATCTTGGTCTGAACCAAAGCCTTGGTAATTGTTCTCTTGCTTGGCAGACGCATAAATCCAGGAACGTTCTCTTCTGTTGAACGGCAATTCTTCTCTATTGTTTGCTATAAAATACTGGCGAATTTCGGGACCTATTTTCTCAAACATATAGCGGATATGGCCTACAATAGGATAATTGTGCGAAATGGTATGGCTGCGTTGCAGCACATCACGAATAGCAATGAGTACCAGTATACAAAGTAACCAAACCCACCAAGCTAATCCTCCTAAAACAATCAGTATTTCTTGCATGTAGCGAAGATAGTAGAAATAGGTAGGAGTTGACAATGGTTTATTCTATCGCTTTCTGACGATAAGTATCTCGTCATTGCTAAATTCCATCCACGCTAGGTCATATACGTAGTGGAAAGTTTTATTTTTACTGTTAACTGACGTATGGGTATGATACTTGAACCTAAATTTTTTATCCTCTAACACATTGCGATATACTTTTACCTGCGTTTTATTTTTGCCCAACTGCTCCAGGAGGATCCCGTGATTTCGCTTTAAGTATTCGTTTATACGTAAAGCAGATTTAAACGAAGCGTATCTGAGATGTTTGTGATAGTAGTTTTTGCAAGCCACGGAACAAAATACTTTGTTCTTTCTTCCCTCATAGGCTTGTTTGCATATTTTACATTTTCTGTCTTCCATACTCATCTGTGTCATTGCAGATACGGTGTAATCGTTCCGAACCGTTGAGAACAAATAAACCAAAAATTTAGCTTGCATCCTACCTATTCTTTAGAGATATTAGTTGCATGACAAGCAAACAAAAATTGCAAAATGCTACTAATCAAAATGTTATACTCTACAAACCGCTACCCAAAAGCAAGAGGGTGAAGATACACATACCTTACCAAATGGCTGATGAACGCAATGCATTCAAGCAACTTAACACCTCTTTTTACCACCCAAATCAGAAACTATGGAGTATTGTAAATACGGAAGAAAATAAAGCTGAACTAAGAAGGCTCTTCAAAGGCAAAATACAGGTAAGAGCTGAAGTGACAGTCTCTAAAGTTCTTCATAAAAACCTAACAGAAGACAGCTTAAATGAACACTTAGCTAATCTCAAAGCACTTACGCTGAAAGGCCTGAGTGAGCAAACTATAAAAACATACCAGAGCTGCTTAGCACCATTTTTTGCTCACTTTCAAGACAAGAAAAAACTAAAAGATGTGACCAAAAAAGAGATAGAAGATTATGTATACTCACTCATTAAAAATCATGCTATAAGTGAGCAAAAACAAAATCAAATCATCAATGCTATAAAAAGTTACTATGAGCATACCCTAGACAGAGATAGGACGCTGTACGATATAAAACGGCCAAAGAAAGCACAAACGCTGCCCAATGTGCTTAGTGAATCAGAGGTATTACGACTTATAAATGCCCCTACTAACCTGAAGCATAAAACTATACTCTACACCCTATACAGTGCAGGCTTGCGTAGAAGTGAAGTCATAAACCTAAGAGTACAAGACATACAGTCTGATGATGGATACATAATGATAAAAGGAGGTAAAGGCAAGAAAGACCGCAACACGGTACTTTCCGTTGCATTACTAAAACTACTCAGAGAGTACTACAAAAGATACAAACCAAGTTACTGGTTATTTGAGGGTGCCGCCGGCGGGAAATACAGTGCAACCAGTGTACAGAAGGTTTTTCAAAAAGCCGTAAACGACAGCGGATGCAATGCCTGGGCTACGCCTCACACATTGAGGCACAGTTTTGCTACGCACCTCATGCAGGCAGGCACTAACTTACGGTATATACAAAGTGCCCTTGGCCACGAAAGCCCAAAGACCACAGAAATATATACCCACGTGATGCGGGTCAATAACAAAACGATAGAAAGTCCACTTGACATTCTTCTAAAAAAAGGTATATTTGAGAATACATAAAACTAGGAAACATACAGGAGATATATGTGCCATACACATATACAAGTGTT